>JAEEGL012871515.1_pt1 | contig 27208 bp, 28 predicted proteins | sample 9134231 | NCBI WGS metagenome assembly JAEEGL01 (sample SAMN16246548, study PRJNA631951) | gut metagenome | biome: gut microbiome; feature: rumen; material: fiber-attached | host: Bos | place: Iran: Karaj | collected 2018-10 | reverse complement strand
TCAGAAAAGTTTATCTTCATTCTGCATCACTGCAGAAATTTGACTCATTGTTATTGTCCGTTCATTCTTTTTCGAATTAACAAGTTTTGTTTCGTCTTTTGATAGATTGTCTATCGTTCACTATTCTATTGTCAAGGTTCAAGTTTGCTATTTATTTTCTCTTTTTTGCAAACGACTGAATTACTATAAACTTCCTTCAGCTGCTATTTATCGGCACCGTTTACAAGGTATTTCAACCATACAATCCATGTTAGTGCGTCAAAGAACAAAATCAACATGTTGTTTATAAACTATTTACATTTTGTTACATTGACAGCATAACTAAAATCTTAATTCTTTTTTTAAAGTGCTAATGTTATATTTCGGCTTTTCAGTAGTGTCCTTCCGCTTTTCTGCGGCTACCGTTGGTACCTAAGTGTAAATCAATTTTCTTTACGCATCATTTCAACGCGCATTTTTTATTATACTAATAAAAATTTTTAATGTCAAGCAATATTTTCAAAAAATTTTTATTTCCAGAATCCGCTCTGCGTATAGTTTTTACGAATTTCTGTTTTTTTGTTAAAAAAAGCATGCCAAATTTTTCATGATTTTATTAAAAATCAGATACCATTTTCCGGTTTTTATAATATGCACATTGATTTAATTCACACACTACACATTTGCAAATTCAAAGTTGCTCGTGATTTTTTTCATTTTTAACATTTGTTTTTCATACAGCACTGACTGTTTTGCCAAGCGCGCCTGAAATGAGTCTGTTTCCTTGGGCGGCGTTACACCATACTTTCTGTACATTTTGTTAATTTCTGATGCTGAAAATAAGTCCATTTATAACCCCTTTCCAATAATTATACATTCAAGCTGTTATAAGCACAAATATTTTGGATGCAATACTACAAATAAAAAATCTAAATAACCCCTAAACTATATATTTATATATAAAACATGTTTTTTTGATTTTTTGTTAGTCAGGCATAAAAATCATAATATTTCTTTACAAATATTTACGAACATAAAAAACAAAAAAAATAAAAGGCTGAAACCTCAGCCTTTTTTAAAAAAGTGTAGAAAAATATGTGTGTACGAGAAAATTATTTATTGGCTTATGCAGCCATGCCGATAAGAACATCCATTGCGATATCCATTACGACCGGAGCTTGTGCTGCTCCAAATTCTTTTTCAATTACAGAATATATAAATTCAAAATCTTTCATATAATCTGCAATTCTGCCTCTTGTTTCTTCACTAACTTCACCTGCACCGGTAACTTGTGTTTCTTCTGCTACAGGCATAAAATAATTGTTTTGAGCAAGAAAATCCATAACTCTTTGCGGATCTAACTGTGCTTCTGTATTTTGTTGCTGTGGTGCCGGATTTTGCTGAGCTTCAGCAGATTCTTCGTTTTTCTTTTGAGAATAAAATCCGCCGACTCCGTAACTGTTGCCACCAAAAATTCTACCGATTCCGTCTGTCATTTTTCTACTCCTTTTTTCTTTATTTTCTTTACACTCATGTTTATCGGCAGTTTTTTCCAAAACTTTAGGATTTTTAAACATATTGTTACAATTCTTTACATTAAAAGCAATTTCTGTATAAAAAATTACTTTATATAAATGTGTGAAAGTAAATTTATGGTGTAATTATGAGTATTAATTTTGGTTACGGAAATTACGGTATGATGGGAATGAACCCTATGATGACCGGTATGGGAATGCAGCAGGGCAGCGGCGGCAATGTATTTAATGAATACAAAGAAAAATACGGCTGCGAACATTGTTACCGTTTCGGACCGACACCAAGCAACTATCAGATGCATGTAGAACCTTTGCCGGATGAGGTTACACATCCTTCCTTCTTAAGAAGATTAAGATATTATTTCTTTGGCGGATAACTTAATTCATTATAAAACTCTTTTTCATGATAATATATAAATATATTATTAATCAGAGGAGTTTATATATGGCAAAAGATTGCAGCTTTGATGTAGTATCGGAATTTGACAAGCAGGAACTGGTGAATGCCGTTGATCAGGTTAAGAGAGATTTAACCTCACGTTTTGATTTGAAAAATTCTAATTCATCTATTGATTTGGAGAGTGACAAAACTATTACAATCACTACAAATGATGAAATGAAACTCAGAAATATTTATGACATTCTTCAGACAAAACTCGTAAAACGGGGAATAAGCATAAAAATTCTTGATGCACAACCATTAGAAAATGCTTTGGGCGGTAACGTAAGACAAATATATAACCTTAAAAAAGGTTTAACACAGGAACTTGCAAAAAAAATCGTTGCTGACATTAAGGACTCAAAGTTAAAAGTTCAGGCATCAATTCAGGGCGAACAGGTTCGTGTAAGCGGAAAAAGCAAAGACGATTTGCAGGAAGTTATCGGACTTTTGAGAAAAAATGAAGACAAATATGATATTCCGTTGCAGTTTACCAATTACAGATAGAGGCAGGGAACAATAATAAATATATTTTTAATTTAAGGTATGGTTGAAAACATACCTTATTTTTTGTTTGGGATATTAAGGCAATATTTTCCGTGCTTATGAAAATAGACAATAGTTTTTGGTTATAGTAAAATAAACTTGTAAATAAAAAAACGGATTTTTAAGATGTCCTGAGAATGAGGAAATGGCTATGCTAAACATAGAAAACACCATAGACAGAGTAAGAGAGTTAATTGATAACGGTGATAATAACCAGCTCAGAGAAGAACTTGAAACCTATCACTCAGCCGACCTTGCAGATATATTTCAGGAATTAAAACCCGAAGAACGACTGAATTGTATTACCAACATCAACGAAGAACTTGCTTCCGACGTAATTGAATACTTAACGCCGCAGCTGCAGGTAGAAATATTAGGTGATATTGATGAAAATCTTGCATCAAGACTTGTATCAAAACTTCCTCACGATGATGCTGCCGATGTCTTAGGTAACATGGAAGATGATGATACGGAGGCATTTCTTGAAAACCTTCCTCAAAAGTTTTCATCTGATGTCCGAGAGTTGTTAACATACAACGAAGATACAGCAGGTGGTATCATGAACCCGCTGGTTCTGACTGTTTACGACAACATGAATGTTCGTGAAGCTCTTGAAACCATTCGTATTAAAGCAGAAAAAGAAAACATGGAGCTTTATTATGCTTATGTTGTTGATAAAAACATGCACCTTGTAGGAGTTTTATCACTCAGAAATCTATTAACAACCCCTGTTAATCTTAATATCACAGATATTATGTCAAAAGATATTGTAAAAGTTTTGGTTGACGACTATCAGGATTATATTGCCGATGTATTTATGAAATATCAGTTTAACGCACTGCCTGTTGTCGATTTATACAACCACCTTAAAGGAATTGTTACCTGGGATGACGTTCAGGATATCGTTGAAGAAGAAACTACCGACGAGATTTTGCAATCTTCAGGTATCGTAACCGACTTAGGTGACGATGATGATGATATTTTAACCGGAAGTATCGGACACGCAATAAAAGCAAGAACACCATGGCTGCTTATCACACTTATTGGTGAGTTTATTGCGGTTTCAATTACAAACCATTTTGATAAAACATTCACCGCATTGCCGATTGTAGCAGCCTTTATGCCGCTGCTTGCAGGTTTAGGCGGAAATATCGGTACTCAAAGTATTACACTTATGGTTCGCGGTATGTCTACAGGACAAATAACACTCAGTTCCGGCTGGCACTACATGTTAAGAGAAACACTGACAGGTCTGAGCATCGGTGCTTGTTTTGGTTTGCTTGTAATGCTTGTAACTTGGGGGTGGAAAGGTCATGTAGCTCTCGGACTGGTTGTCGGAATTGCTATGTCGCTTAATATGACAATTGCAACATTAATCGGAACTTGCACACCGTTAATTCTGAAAAAACTGGGTTTTGATCCCGCAGTAGCATCAGGACCGGTAATTGCAACAACTATTGACGTTGTTGGTTTGGCTGTTTATTTATCACTGGTCACCTGGTATTTGATTTCTATATAGTATTACATGTACGTATCATGATAATAATTGCCATTTCTTTTTGCGAGTTCTTCCTGTAAAAGATTTCTGAACTCTTCAAAAGACTTTATCTCACGTTCGGTTGAATTTGGATCACTCAGCAAATATGCTTCCTGAGACTCATCCTGTTCCGCTTTTAATTCTTCTTTTAAAGCCTCAACCTTTGCTTCAATATATACTTTAAGTTTTTCAAGCGAATCGGTTTCATATTCCGAAATATTTATATTTTTAAAATTACCCTGATTGACTTCCAATACATCCTCGCTGTAACCTAACATGTATGTATCCTGAAAACGTTCTTTAGGCTTACTTTCTTCCAGTGAAGATTTGAATTCCTCTAATAATTTAGACATTTCTGAATATTTCGTATCAAGCTGTTTATCATCTGCCATAGCATTGTAACTCTCCAGAACTGAATAATTACCTGTTGCCAAACTGTTATGATATAAATTTATACTGTATTCGGCTAAAAATTTTTGTTCGCGTATATCACGCATTGTAGCTATATATACACCGTAAGCTTCTCTGACTTCGCTCGGAACGTGCTGACTTAATGCAACTGTAGAAAGCTTTGGCAAGATTTCTTTATTATATTTTTCCTGTACTTCCTGCTCTTTTTGCCTTAGCTCCTGTAATCTGTCTTCTAACTGTTTTATCTTTGCTTCAATTTTTGTCTTTTTTTCCTGTTCCGTTAAACCGTCAATAACTTTATCTACAGCATTTTCAGAAAGTTTTTCGTCTTTTTCACCATCTTCATTTTGTTCAAAAAACTTTAATATATCATCTGTCGGAACCCTGCCCTTGGAATTCGCATTCGGCTGCATGACCGTAACAGCAGCCCAGCCTACTTCATCATTACCGACATTATAAAAAATCAAATCACCGCTTTGACTTGTTTCTACAATACACAAATCAACTTCAGCACCGTTGCATTCATCTGATAAATATTGATTTAAAGCCTCTAACGAAGCAAAATTTTGACCTTCGAGAGTATTATTCACAAAATTTTTTAATCTGTCTTCCTCGCTCTCCTTAAGTTCGAGTGCTGTTGGCTTAATGTCAAACTTATTAACACTGTTAACAGAAAAATTGTTGCCCATATACCGGCTTCCTTTCTTATTTTTTACTTATAATCCATTAAATATGTTATCGGCATATTTTTCAAAATCTTTAATATTATTAATATTTTTCGCACACAAATTTTGCCCAAAACACATAGCAACAAAGGATTAGGCAAAATGTAAATTTTTGTAAAGTAAAATTAAGTACCGCTAATACTTCTCTGTGATTTGGAATATAGCCTGAACTACATTGACAACAAATATATTACAATTGCGGAAATTAAAATAACACTGACTATAAACGCAAATGCAACTTTTATCAGAGGATTAAAACTCAGTGAATTATTTATTTCAGAATCCAAATGTTTCAAAATCTTTTTTGAAAAATCCGGCTTTGAATCCATTTTGGATTTCTTAAAAGAATCTTTCATAAGTTTTCGTATATTAATCGCATTTTCAAGCTCACGTCTTGCATTTTTATTATTTATTGTAAATTTTTTCATCTTAATATTTTCCTCCTGTGATAATTCATTATCGACATAAGCTGACAAATTATTCTTAAAAAGAACATATTGTCTTGAAGAATGTGTATTTGTTGAATATGCATCATTATCCTCCGGCAGAACTTTTTTTAAATCAGTAAAAAGTGAATTCATAATATTGCATTTTGCTTTGCAAACCGGGCATTTCTGCAAGTGTTCCTCTACCTTTTCTCTAAGTGCCGGTGATAATTCGTTTTCCAAATAAAACGAAATTAGTACATCCATTTGTAAACAGGTAATTTCCATATATCCTCCATCAGATAAATTCTTTCAACTGCTGCTGCAACTTCATCCTTGCTCTTGCTATACGTGACTTAACCGTACCCTGAGCCGTATTTGTTAATTTAGATATTTCTTCATAGCTTAACCCTTCGTACTCTCTCAGAATTATTACTATCCTGAGAGAATGCGGAAGGCTGAAAAGTGCTGCTTTTATTACTTTATCCATCTCCGCAAACAGACACCGTTCCCCCGGCTCGCATCCGATTTTATCTTTTAGCTCCATAAGTTTATCCTCATCTGTTTCTAACTTTGAATCATTTTTATGTTGTTTTAAAAAATCGTAATATGTATTTGTAACAATATGATTCAGCCAGGACTTAAAGTACTTTGGTTCTTTCAGGTTTTTTATACTTTTGGCGGTCTTAATCAGAACGTCCTGAGTTAAATCCGATATATCCTGTCTTTTCACCGTAAGATAACCAAACATAACAAAAACATGTTTCTGTATTCTGCGAATCAGCTCCTCTAAGGCAGCTATGTCGCCTTCTTTTGCCTGAGATATTATTTCACCAAACTTTTCTTTCCTGTAATCACGATTTATCACGCATAATTTCTCCGCTCCATGCATGATAAAAAGCCGGATTTTTAATTTTAATTCCCCGCCCGATTAATTTTTAACTCTGAGATTGAAACTCCGGCATACTTGCTATGAATAAGCATTTTATATTATAATAACCATATTGAGTTTAAAGGAGAGCATTATGGTTCAACAATTTAACAACATACCTCAGGGACCGCAAAAAACAAGACAGGCAGTTATTTTATTCCTTAAAGGCTCTGCAACACCTGTTGTTATGTACTTTGAAAATCCGCAGGCAGTATATGCGGAACTTAAACAACTTATGAAAAGTCCGACTCCGGTACTTGTAGAAAAAGAACCGATTGGACCGATTAAAAAATTGTGCTTTATATCAACGCAAATTGCAGGACTTGTTCTTCAGGAAGAACCTTATGTATAAAATTTTAATTGAAGATATTGAACAAGACGGAGTTGTTAAATTCAGTTTTGATGATAATATCAAAGAGCTTGAAAATTGTCATATAAAAGCAGCAATAGAATTTCACGACATGGGTGACTTTATTTTGGCAAAAGGTCATGCAAACGGTTGTATTACATTGGAATGTGACCGCTGTTTAAACAAATTTTCTTATTATTTGAACTTTGATATAAACGAAACATTTGCAAAAAACTCCCTTCTTGATGAATACGGTCAGGAAATGGAACTCTCCGAAAATCAGTTCGTGACTGATTTAGACGGTGCTGATGAAATAGATGTTTACGATTTATTGTATCAATCTGTAATATTATCTTTACCAAATAAAAAGGTTTGTGGTATAAATTGTAATGAAGGGACATTTGTATCAGAAGAAGGTATAAAAGTTCATGATGAAAGAATGGATGTTTTTAAGAACATTCGTATTGAAAAGTAAGCAAGTTTAGATATTGCTAAGTCACTAAAAGAAAATAAGTAGTAGAAAAGAAAGGTATAAGAAAATGGCAGTACCAAAGAAAAGAACAGGGCATAGTGCTCAAGGAAAAAGAAGATCAAATTGGAAGGCAACAAAGCCGACCTTGACAACTTGTCCAAATTGCGGACAGGCAGTTTTGGCTCACACAGTTTGCACAGCATGCGGAACATACAAAGGAAAACCGGTTCGTCTGAAAGATCAGGCAGCTGCTGCTGAAAAAGAAGTTAAACCGGCTAAGAAAACTACAGCTAAAAAATCTACAAAAAAAGCTAAAGCTGAAGCTCCGGAAAAAGAAACTAAGACTGAAGCAGTTGTAGAAGCTAAAGAAGAAACTAAAACTGAAGAAGTTAAAGAAGAAAAAACTGAAGAAACTTCTGAAGAAAAAGCAGAATAACAAGTTGAAAGTTGAAAGTGGAAAGTAGAAAGTTAATATAAATAACTTTCAACTTTCAATTTTCAACTCTACATTTAACAAAGGGGATAGAGTTTAGATGACAAGAATAGCTATTGATGCAATGGGAGGAGATCACGCACCGTTTGAAATTGTGGCAGGTGCAGTTTGGGCTGCCGCAGAATACGGAGTGGCATTAGAATTGGTTGGTAAACAAGACCAAATTGAAGAATGTCTTGATAAAATACAGAAAGACGGTTTCTTATCACCCTGCGGTAAAATGGGACGGAGCAGAAGAGTTCGGGTAGATGTAAAATCACTCGATATCAAAATCACACATGCCGCCGAAATTATTGAAATGGGCGAAGCTCCCGGACAAGCTATACGTAAAAAGAAAAATTCATCAATAGTTCTGACCGTTAATTCAGTCGCAACAGGAAGTTCTGATGCACTTGTTGCCGCAGGCTCTACAGGTGCCGCTATGGCTGCAAGTTTATTCGGTTTAGGCAGAATCCCCGGAATTGACAGACCTGCTATCGCTGTTACATTACCGACAATGAAAAAACCTGTTGTTGTTATTGACGGCGGAGCAAATTCTAATTGTACCCCGCAAATGCTCAGACAGTTTACAATAATGGGCAGAGTTTTTGCAAAAAATGTTCTTGACATAGAGAACCCGAAAACCGGTATTGTTAACATCGGTGAAGAATCAGGAAAAGGAAACGAGCTTGCACAAAGCGCTTATAATATTCTTGAAGAAGAAAAAGAAAGATTTAACTTTATGGGAAATATAGAAGGCAGGGAACTGTTTCTTAACCATGTAGATCTTGTTGTTTGTGACGGCTTTGTCGGAAATGTTGTATTAAAAGTTACCGAAGGTACGGCAAATATGCTCTTTAAAATGCTTAAAAACGAGTTTAAATCAGACTTTTTGGGTATGATTATAGGTTGGCTTGCAAAACCTTTCCTGAAAAGAATTTATGAAAGAACCAACTACGAAGAATTTGGCGGCATGCTGCTCCTTGGTGTTAAGGGTATAACAGTTATTGCACACGGAAGAAGCAAAGCTTATGCAATCAAAAATGCAGTTCGTGTAGCACGTAATGCCGTTGAAACTCAGGTTAACCAAAAAATTGCAGAGTGTTTGGAAGTATAAGATAGCCTTTTCGCTATTTACCTATACAAAAATTATCAAAGATGTTATTTAAAATATCATCTGTTATCAGTTCGCCTGTCAGTTCATCAAGAGCAAGCAGTGCCGATTTTACATCAATGGATATTAAATCCTGCAACTCTCTTACTTGAGATGCCAAAAGTGCCTGTTCAAGAGAATTTCTTGCCTTCTTTAAACATTCCTGCTGACGGGTATTTGTAATAAATTCAACATTTTCAGGATTGATATCACAAACTAATGAAGTTATCTTTTTTCTGAGCTTATCTATTCCGTCACCCGTGAGTGCGGAAACCTGTATAGTATTTTCTCTTTCTTCGGATTTGACAGTCAAATCAGATTTATTTGCTATCATAAGATATTTCTTCGATTTTAACAAATCCAAAATCTCTTTATCTTCATCATTCATACCCTGAGAAGCATCGTAAACAAAAAGCACAAGGTCAGCTTCATCCAGAGATTGTTTGGAATACTCTATTCCGATTTTTTCAACTTTATTTTCGCCTTCTTCACGAATGCCTGCGGTATCAACAAGAGTAACCGGAACTCCCAAATCAAGAGTTTCTCTGAGCACATCTCTGGTTGTTCCTGCTATATCAGTAACAATTGCCCTTTCAAGGCTTAAAAGAGCATTAAAAAGCGAGGATTTTCCTACATTTGGTTTCCCTATTATCGCAACAGAGATACCTTGTCTGAAAATATTAGAGGTCTCAGCACCTGATAAAACCGAATCTATTGAACCGATTATTTTTGTAAAAGAGTCTGTTAAATAATCATAATCGGGTTCTCTTACATCTTCAGGAAAATCAATTCCTGCGGTAATTTTAGACAAAACTTCAAAAATTTGGTTTCGTATATCATTTATCCCCTCTTTTAGTACACCGGAAAGATTTTTAACAGAAACTTTTGCAAACTCCGATGTTTTGGCATGAATAATATCTGCAACTGCCTCAGCCTGAGATAAATCCATTCTCTTATTCAGAAAAGCCCGTTTTGTGAATTCTCCTCTTTCAGCCATTCTCGCACCGTTTTTCAGAACAAGGTTTAAAATATTTTTGACAACATTTATTCCGCCATGACACTGAATCTCAATAACATTCTCACCCGTATAACTATTCGGTGCAAAAAACGGAAGAACAATAACTTCATCTATATTCCGTCCGTTTTCTGTTATCCAGCCGTGGTTAAACTTTCGGGGCTCAAAATTCGGGTTGGTAAATATCTTCTGAATTATTTCAAAAGATTTATCACCGGATATTCTTATAACACCCACTCCGCCTGAACCCACAGGTGTTGCAACGGCAGCTATTGTATCAAATTCATCTAAAATATTCATACAATAATTGTATATCAAACATATTAATCATATAATTATATAAAAGAATTTAATAAAAGGACGTCCGGAATGAAAATCAGAGAACTTATTGAAGCAACGAATGCCGTTTTTTCGGGTAATATTAATCAGGAAACAGAGGTTAATATTTCGACAGATACACGAACTATTAAAGAGGGTGATTTTTATTTGCCGCTAAAAGGAGCTTCTTTTGACGGTGAAAAATTTATCGAGCAAGCATTTGAAAAGGGTGCAATCGGAAGCTTTTGTACTTCAGATCAGGTGAAAATGTCCGAAGGACAATCTTGTCTATTACAGGTTCCGGACACGCTCAAAGCATATCTTCAGCTTGCAAATTACAGAAGAAAAAAAATAAACCCGATTGTTGCTGCTATAACGGGAAGCTCCGGAAAAACGACAACAAAAGAGCTGACAGCTTCGGTGTTGAGTGCAAAATACCGGACTTTTAAAACACCTCTTAATCACAATAATGAAATCGGATTCTGTCAGACAATATTTGAGATGCCTGATGATACAGAAATGCTGGTGCTTGAAATGGGCATGAGAGGCTTAGGCGAAATAGAACTTATATCAAAATACGCAGAACCTGATATTATGATTATTTCTAACATAGGAACCGCACACATAGGACGGCTTGGCTCAAGAGAAAATATTGCAAAAGCAAAATGTGAAATAGTAAAAGGAACAAATAAAAACGGAAAAATCAAACCGGTTCTTATCGGCTGTAATGATGAATTATTAAAAAAGACTCTGGAATTTGACCATGATAAAATTTTCTATTCAATAAATGATGTTAACAAAATAGAACAGAACTCCGATTATTCAAAGTTTGAATATATGGGAAACGTATATGAACTTAATGCGGGAGGAAATTATAACATTGAAAATTCACTTGCTGCAATAAATGCCGGAATCAGAGCCGGTCTGACCGTCGAACAAATTCAGGATGGGCTGAAAAATTACAAATCCATTGAAAAACGATGGGAAAAAACAACGGTTAACATAAACGGGAATGAAGTTTATATAATTAATGACAGCTACAATGCCAATCCCGAATCTATGAGAGCTTTTATTGATACAATAACCGAACTTTATACGAACTATGCCATAATTCTTGGTGATATGGGTGAATTGGGAACAAATGAAATAAAATATCATTCGGATTTGGGAGAGTATATTAACAACAAAAATAATTTAGCTCCTGATACAAAAATTATTTCTATCGGAACTTTTTCTAAAAATATAACCGACTCAGTTACAAAATGTAAAACAGAACACTTTGATACAATAGAGAAAGCCGTTCCGTATCTTAAAACCAATATTCAGTCAGGCACAACCTTGTTCCTGAAAGCTTCAAGAAGCATGAAGTTTGAAAAAATTATAGAGCTTTTATCATAATTTGTGGTAATATTAACCTAAAAGGGGATTTAATTAAGTGTTTGAAAAATTTTTATCTGTTTTTGGAAAAAATAAGAAAAAAGAGTATATAAATAACGGAGAATTAAAAATATCCGTTATAATGCCGATATATAATGCGGAAAAATATTTGCGTGAAGCACTTGACAGTGTTATTAATCAAACACTCCGTGATATAGAAATTATTTGTGTTAATGACGGTTCAAAAGATAATTCTCTTGATATCGTAAAAGAATATGCTTCAAAAGACAATCGTATAAAAATAATCGACAAAGAAAATCAGGGATATGGCGCAACTGTTAACCGCGGTTTTTCGGAAGCATCAGGTGAATTTGTTGCTATTTTTGAGCCTGATGATATTCTTGATAAAACCATATATGAAAAACTCTATATAAAGGCTTACGAAAATAATCTGGATGTTATAAAATGCAACTTTTGCAACTTTTGGACAGAAACAGGAAAAGCAAAAAGAAGCGGTCTGGTTTTAAGATGTTCTAAATCAAAACCGTTTGCTCCAAAAGATAATCTGAAAATGTTTACCTGCCATGCCAGTGTCTGGGCAGGAATTTACCGCAAATCTTTTTTGGAAAAGAATAATATTAAATTCCTTGAAACACCGGGAGCATCTTTTCAGGATATGTCTTTTAACTTTAAAGTCCTGGCAACATCCCCGAAAATTATGCTTTTAAAAGAACCGCTGCTCTATTACAGACAGGATAATCCTAATTCATCAATAAATAACCCCGGAAAAGTTTTCTGCGTTTGTGATGAATACGGAGAACTCACAAGTTTCTTAAATAACAATATAAACTTAAAAGAAATATTCAATACGCAAAAGCTTGTTAATCAATACAGAGCATATTTGTGGAATATAAAAAGACTGAGTAACGAATTAAGACAAGACTTTTTACACAGATTCTCAGATGAGTTTAAGTCTTTTTATAACAACAACGAAATAACAAAAGAATTCTACAAAAGCATTAACAAGTCTGATTTTTCACTGTTAATAAATAACCCCGATTCTTTCTATGAAAAAGTCGTATTAAAATAACGGTAAATTTATTTAACCGATAAATAATTTATGCCAGATATTTCTGCAATGTTGCTTTATCAAAAACTTCTATACTGTCTTTTGAATGAATAAATACAAGACAGGAAATAAGTGTTTTAAATGACTGAAAATCATCAAATGCAAGTTTTTGACGCAAATCTGTCATACTGTTTGCCATAAATTCCGTAAGGATTGTTTTATCGCTGTAAAACAACTCGGACATAAATTCAAATGCATCTCTTGTTTTTACACCCTCAAGGTATATTATATCAGGCGACTGAAATTCAATAAATCTCAATGCTTTATCCATATTAAATCCGATGTTTTCATTCAGCTCACACTGATGAACATTTTGAAGCTCGTATTTTGCAATTGATTCTATTGTCATTATATTTTTCTGCGTTTCGGATGCCTCAATTAACAGAGAATAAATTATATGCGTTTTTCCGCTCAGGGGCGAACCGCAGACCAAAACAATTCCAGGAGTATTCAAAGCCTGCATTATTGTAGTTTTTGCTTTTTCGTCAGTAATTATTTTATCAAGTTTTTGCGGCGGTTTATATATTTTAAGAGAAATTCTCTCGCCCATAATTGTCGGAAAAGAAGATACAGATGCAATAAGCATTGTATTTTCCACTTTAAAACACAATTTTCCGAGCTGCGGAATCTCACATACAGACGCATCAAGGTTTGATAGTGTTTTAAGTTTGGAAACAAATGCTGAGTTCAGTATTGCCGGCACCATTCCTTTATCAATAACTTCTCCCTTGTTTTTGAAAACAACCTTTAAACCTTCTTCCGCCTGTTCAAAGTTAAGTTCATGTACATCCTCAATTATAGCCTGTTTTAAAATTGCACGGATTACATGCTGAATATGCTCCTCGCCGGCTTCTTCTTTATGTAATTCATCCATCCAGTTAAAAGATTCCACTTCTTCATCACTGAGTGTAATATTATCAACGGTATCTGCAACTTTATAATATTCATCTATCTTTTTTATGATTGAATTTTCCGATGAAATAACAGGTTCTATTGAACATTCTGCAGTTTCTATAATTTTATCTATAGCAAACAAATCAAGCGGATCAGACATAGCAACCGTTAACACATCCTCTATTTTGAAAAGAGGAATGATTTTATACCTTCTTGCATCAGGAAATGATATAAACTTAAAACACTTCGGATCCGGTGTGTAATCCTCAAGATTGACATAAGGAATATGAAGTTTTGATTCCAAAAATTTTAACAACGTATCCTCTGTTAAAATTCCGGAATTAATAAGTGCCTGACCTATATTTATACGCTGTACATCAGCAAGTTCTTCAGCTTTCTCTAACGTTTCATAAGAAACAACTCCGTCACGCACAAGTTCATATTTTAATTTTTCCAATGTTTTATTTGTTATCGTTTCCATACAACACGCATCCTAAAAAAATAGTCTATAATCAGATTATAGCAAATAAGACAAATGAATACAAATTAACTTATACTTATTCTTATATATTAATTATATGAAGTCTTACTGCCTTTATAATCAGCTGTACTCTATTATGAACATTGAATTTACGATATATATTTTCAATGTGTTTATGAACCGTAGATTCAGACACCATTAGTGCTTTTGCTATCTCGGAATTGTTATGTGATTCTGTTATTTTATATAAAATTTCAATCTCTCTCGGTGTTAAACTTATACTTTTGACTTCTTTCATACTATTATTTTAATACTTGTTTTTGTAAATGCATTAATATATTTTCCAATTTCAATTTTTATTTGTAAAAATTTGTTAAGCAATTTATACAAATATCATTTTTGCTAAATTTTAATTAATCCGTACTTCATGCTAAAATCGGATAGTGAATAAAAATTTATTATACAAAATCCTGATAACTTTTATTTTAGTATTGGGAGCTGCTTTAAGGATATATGCGTTTATTCCGTACAGAGCTTTATGGAGGGATGAATGTAATCTTGCATTGAGTATTTATTTCCATAATTTTGCTGACTTATGGGGAGTGCTTGAACATATGCAGTCAGCTCCGCCGATTTTTATGACAGTTTGTAAAATTTTTAATTCAGTCAATCCTTATTTTCCGGAATATTTTTTGAGAATATTTCCGTTAATATCCGGTCTGATTGCAATATATTTATTTTATAAGTTAACAACAAAATTATTTGAATCTGATTTTGCTATATTAGCGGCAAACTTCTTGTTTGCAGTTAATACCAAATTAATATATTTTTCACACGAATTTAAACAATATTCCTCGGATACAGCTGTTATGCCGGCTTTATTGCTGTATTTTATGAATTTTGATATTGCGAATATGTCAAGAAAAAAATTGGTTTTACATTCTTTTATCATCGCACTGTGCCCGTTTTTATCTTTGCCTTCTGTTTTTGTTATAGCAAGCTGGTTTTGTCTGAATTTGATACAAAAGGCTAATTTAAAAAGGTTGTTTTTAATTGTTTTACCGGCATTGGTTTTAAATCTTTTTTACTATATTCATACCCTGATTCCGTCAAGAAAGATAATGCTGAAATATTTTAATTTCTTATGGCAGAATGGTTTTTTGGAATTTAATATTAATTCCGTTACATCAATAATTAAGAATAATATTCACTTTTATTTTAACGAATGCATGTTTATTCTCATACCGGTTTGCTTATTATTCCTGGGGCTGATAATTATGCTTAAAAGGAGAAATAAGCTTGATAAACTGATTTTATATACATTAGGTTTTGTAATACTTGCATCTTTTATGAAAATATATCCGATTGACGGAAGAGTTTCACTCTACCTTTTACCTTTAATTATAGCAATCTCAGTTATACCTTTTGCGGTATGTAAACAGAATGTTTTAAAAATTACCTGTATTATATTGTTAATGATGATTACGGGCCGTTTTAACATGAAAGATATAATTAATACCAACATTGAACCGCCTTCATATATGATGCAAATACTTAAATACAACTATAAACCGGGGGAATATATTATTTATAATGATGTTTCTGATTCACAATTTGCTATTTATGAACATATATATGATTTGCAGGTTCCTCAGGATAAAATTGGAGTAATTCAGTTGATTGACTACAGTGAAAGCTGGTATTACAGCGTACTGGATTTGCTGCCTAAGAATAATAAGTATTGGTTTTATTATGCGAACGATTTAAATTCAAAACCTGTTATTGTTTTGCTGAAAAACTGGGTAAACAAAAACGGTAACGTTTTATACGAAAAAGATTTTAATAATGCTTGCTTATTGTATGTACAATTATAGTAAAACCTTAAATGTATATAAAAATACTGATTCGTGTTAATATTTTAATATGATTAAGATGATTGCAACAGATATAGACGGAACCATTCTGATTCCCGACAAACAGTTTACAACAGAGATTAAAAACTGTATTAATCATTTAAAAAAAGAGGGCATAAAAGTTGTTCTTGTAACCGGCAGGATGAATTCGGCTGCCCAGCTCATAGCAAATGAACTTAACCTCAATACTCCTGTTGTTTCATATCAGGGCGGACTTGTTAAACATAACGGCGAAACTCTCTACGAAAGATATCTTTCTACGGCTCAGGCGGAAAAAATTATTGAATGGGGAAGAAAAGAAAATATCCACTTAAACCTGTACAATGACGATATTCTTTATTCTGATACGTTATGCGAAGAAGTTACAAGATACGCAAAAAGGCAAAATATAGATTTTGTCATTAAACCGTTTGATGAAATAAAAAAAGATAAAGTTAATAAGCTGCTTGCAATTGATTACAACCATCCTGAAAAAATTGATTTTTTTGAAAAAGAACTTCCAAAAATATTTCCGGATTTGTATATAGTAAAATCAACACCTAATTTTCTTGAATTTTCTAATCCGGAAGGCTCAAAATACTGTGCGGTTAAATATCTGCAACAGTATTACGGTCTGAAAGATGATGAAATACTAACCATTGGCGACCAGAATAACGATATAGAGCTTTTAAAAGCAGGCGGCATAAAAGTTGCAATGGGAAATGCAACACCGGAATTAAAAGCTGCAGCTGATTATGTTACGGATAGTGTTGAAAATAACGGATTTGCAAAAGCAATAGAAAAATTTATTTTTTAATTATGCAATTCTGTATAAATTGCAATATTCGGCTTTACCGTCCAGAAAATGCTCGTCATTATCAAAATCGAGATAAACACCTGCTGATTCCTCCGGACTCCTTCCTATAATAACCATTTCACAATTTTCTTCCAAAGGAAATTCGGACAAATCAACTTTTTGCATGCCGGGACCTGCATAAATCGGAATGTCCGGTTTTCCGACTTCTTTGCAAACCTGTTTTGCATATTTTATTATCATATCTCTTATTTTGTTATTATTCTGGAATTTTGTCTGAAGTTCAATATCATCAAGAACAAGCGAAAGTTCTCCGTTTACATCTGCAAGATACATCATTGTGTTACCGACAGACTCACCGTTAGCCAGAACCTCTATTGCACTCATGCACTTGTTTATAATATAAGTGATTGCCGCCCATTCATTTGCCTGACTGCCGAGTGCCGTACAGCAGTGTGAATGATTACCAAGACACAGAGAATGCTTTAAGTCGCTCATATTAACCTTTTGTACTTTTATATCAACAACCTCGGATTCTTTTAGTTGTTTTGCACAAACAATTTCCTGTTTTCTCTGGAGCATAAAGTGGTTATAAAGCAGGTCCCGCATTTTTTCCGTTGCTTCATCTGCTGCCTCATTGTTCCAGAAAGGACTTGTGTTAAGAATATTTTTTATAACCGAAAATATCGGAGTTAACTCATCAAACCGAATATCCCTTCCGTCAATTTCGATTATGATATCTTCACCATCCGGAACAGCATAAACACCCAGTTCGCTTAAAGCACTGAAAATATCGTTACACTCCTCTGTTGGTATCTGCTCGGCACAATACAACATTGCCAAGTCAGTAGCCAGGTTTTCTACAGCTTTTTGCTTTGCATCTTCTGCCGTAACTGTTACTGTATCAGACAGGAATGAGTTTTTATCGTAACGTGACCATTTAAAGTAATCGATACCTCTTTCCTCATAGATTTGCCGAGTTGCATGGTTATTTACAAAATTATCCAAAGCCTCATCAATATTTTTGTCACCTGCTGCCAAACCGCATTCCAATGCATATATGAATTCAGGGAAAATAGACCAAAAAGAACGGTCTGACATTATTAATTCGTTTAAGTATTTACACCCTGCAAGATTTAATTCGTTTGCATACTGCTCCGAATACAAAAGTCCGGCTTTTTCATAGATTTTTTTATCTATATTCTTTTTCCATAATTTGTCGTTTTCTGCAGAAGGTTCCTGCAAAAGTTCAATTAATTCTTTTACATCTTTGTTTAGTTTTCTTTTTTTTAAAACTACATAAAAATCATTTTCATCCAGATTATTAAGCATCTCAGCATAATGTTTTTTATTAATATTATAGGTGTCATTATCAGTTTGTTTACCAAGAGTTTCCAAAAGTTGCCGCTGATATTCTTCAAAAGCACTGGTGTTTATTAAAACTTGTTTTGTGTAGGAAGGGCTCTGAGTAATTGCAGCTATCGTCCAGACTTTATTTATAATTTCCTGCGGAGAAAGATTTAATTTGCCTTTAAGTATTTCTTTCTTCTTTTGCTGCTTTTCATTTATTGCCTGCATTAAATCTTTTATCCGGTTTGCGTTTTCACAATTTATATACAAATTCTGAATTTGTCTTTTTAACTCTTTAACCTCTTTATTATTACTTTTATCCGTTTTTAAAACTTCTATATGTTTTGTCAGTTCTTTTCGTTTTGCAAGATTTTCTTTGCCTAAAAGCTGATTAATTTTTCTTTTGTCTTTTGCTATTTCTTCTTCAAGATTTCTGTATTTTAAACTTGTTTCGGGATTAATTTTTTCTCTTAAAAGTTCAAGATTGTTTCTGGAAATAGACTGAGTAAATTTTGAAACATCTTTACAAAGATTTTCAAAACCTGTCAAATCTAAATTAAAAGCAGATTCCAGTGTTCCTTTCCCAAACAGTCCCAAAGCAATAACAACAGAATCATTTATTAATGTAGTGCAAAGCTCATAATCAGAAAGCTCGGAAAAGCCGCCTTTAAGCAAATCTCTGTTAAAATAAGCATCACGAAGCAGATAGGCATGTTTATCCAAAATATCTGAATCTCCGGTTTTTTTATAACTGTTTTCCAGATATATTTTTGTTTCTTCAACCTCTGAATCCTCATCAATGTCTTGATCTTTATAAACATCCAGCACTTTTGTTTCTTCTTCATCAAACTCTTTAGTGTCTCTTACAGTTTTGTACATTGCTATTGCGGCAATAGTATAGGAAGTAATCCATCTTATTGCATTTTCAAGTCTTTGTCCGACATCGCTGTTCCAGTTAACTTTAACAGGTTTTGCTTTAAAAGAAGGGTAGTTATACCTTATATTCGGTTGGTTATATGTATATAATTCGCATCTCATATTCTTTTTAAAACCGGTAAAAAAATTTTTTGCCTAATTTATGATAAAATCGTGTTATGGATGATTTTAAACATTATACGGTAATGCTGAATGAAGCTGTTGACGCACTTGAATGCAAAGACGGAAAAATTTATGTTGATTGCACTCTTGGAGGGGGCGGACACAGCGAACTGATTCTGAAACGAATACAGCCAAACGGGAAATTAATTGCTTTTGATATTGATGATGAAGCTATTGCACATTCAAAAGAAAGATTAAAGTGTTACAAAAACTTAACAATTATAAAATCATCATACATTAATATTAAATCAGAACTGCAAAAACTCGGTATTAGTAAAATTACCGGCGGTGTAATAATTGATTTGGGAGCTTCATACCACCAGCTTACCAAGCAGGAAAGGGGGTTTTCGTTTTTAAAAGATGCCCCGTTAGATATGAGATTTGATATGAGTTCTGATTTTTCAGCTTATGATGTAATAAACAGCTACAAAGAAGATGACTTAGTGAGGATTTTCAGTGAATATGGAGAAGAAAGATTTTCAAAACGAATTGCAAAATCGATTGTGGAAACTCGAAGGATTAAGCCGGTTGGAACAACAAAAGAACTGGCTGATATTATTATTAAAGCGACTCCTCATATTAAGTCTAATATACACCCTGCTACAAGGGTGTTTCAGGCTGTTAGGATAGAAGTTAATCATGAGTTACAAAATGTAAAGAATGTGCTTCATGATATATTGGAGATTATCGATGTTGGTGGTATAATTTCAGTGTTGAGTTTTCATTCTTTAGAGGATAGGATAGTTAAACAATTCTTTAAGCATGAAAGCCAAAAATGCAGATGTAACAATATGATATGCACCTGCAGTCCGCCAAGGATAGAGCTTGTTAATAAAAAACCTATTACAGCGGGGGAGATTGAAATAAAAGAGAATCCGCCTTCCAGAAGTGCAAAATTAAGAATCGCAAGATGTATTAATTAAAGCATAGCGGTGGATGTTATATAGCAGAGAAGTTTATAGTTGTATTTCGGCAGTAAATGCGGAATATGGGATTATAGATTCATATATTGGGAGTGAGGAGATTTACTTTTGGTCGCTGAAGTAAGAGTAAATATCAATAATAAATCAGGTCTGGATAGTTTAATTAAGAAGTTTACAGGCGAGCTTGAATCGGATTATGTTTACGATAATGTACAGCACGGAAAATCTTTTGTGGATAAATCTGTACAAAAACTCGTTGACAATAGTATAATAGAAGGGTACTTTCCAAAGGAGAATTTAGTTAAAGATATGGCAATTAAACGAGTAAACAAATCTTTGTGTGTAATTTTAAGCATTCTGATTGCTGTTGTTGTTGTCAGCTATTACTTTGTTCTTTCCTGCGAAATTAAGCTGAATGATTTAAGCCGTCAAACAGTTATCCTAAACAATGAAAATGAAGAATTACAAAACAAACTCGACAGTTTAAAATCATTCAACAATGTAGATAAAACTCTGCAACAAAATAATTTACTCCAAAGACCGGGACAGGTTATTGAAACTCAGGAAGTACAACCGTCAGCTGAAAACTCAGGTAAAACCACATACAGACCAAAAGTATTTAACCATGCCATAGGTTTCTAAATGTTTAAACTCGTTTGCGGTGCAGGAAATGAAGATTGTGAAAGTGTAAAACGGCTTGTTTTTGTATATGCCTGTGCCGGATGTAAATTATTTGACATATCTGCCAGAAAAGAAATTTTAGAATCTGCCAAAGAAGGCGGAAAATTAGCCGGCAAAAACGATATACAATACTGCGTAAGTATCGGAATTAAAGGCGATAAGCACATTACCAAAGCTAAAATTAATACGTCAAAGTGTATCAAATGTGCAAATTGTGTTAGGAATTGTCCAAATGATGCAATCCTTTCCTCTGTTGTTATTGATGAAAAAAAATGTATTGGGTGTGGTATTTGTTATGAAAAATGTCCGAGCGGCGCAATAACAATGGAAGAAAAAGATGTTAATTACCGTGAAGTATTACCGTATATGGTAAATAACGGTGTAAAATACATAGAGCTTCACATTATGGGACATGATAAAGCCGATTTGGCACAAAAATGGAAAGTAATTAATGATTGTAATCCCGAATTTGCATCAATATGTATTGACAGAGAAAACTTCGGAAACAAAGAGGTTTTGGAACGTATTAAAGATATGATATCAATAAGAAAGCCATATACCACAATTATTCAGGCAGACGGGATTCCTATGAGCGGCGGGAATGATGATTTTAAAACAACATTACAAGCTGTTGCGATGGCAGAAGTTGTACAAAACGCAAACCTTCCTGTTTATATAATGCTGTCGGGTGGAACAAATTCCAAAACGGCAGAGCTCGCAAGAATGTGCGGAATAGATTTTTGGGGGATTGCAATCGGTTCATGGGCAAGAAAAATTGTAAAACCATACGTTTCAAAAGAAGATTTTTGGGAAAATAAAGAATTACAAAACAAGGCAATAAATATTGCAAAAGAATTAATCGAAAGCTGTGGTTAATTCTAACATCAATAAATAAACGTTTTTATGCACAAAAAAAACGCTCTGTAATTATAGAGCGTTACAAATTTAATAAGGTATTTTAATAAGGTTATTATATTTAATTCTTCTTAAACCAACTCCAGTTTTTAGGATTGATTTTAGATAAAAAACCTGAATTATTTGTTTGTTGAGGAACTGATGGTTTTTTGCCCCGTTTAAACAAATACATTATCCCCAAAAGAGCTATTCCTGCAGCAGCAATATCTCTTACAATTTTTGGTGCGGAACTTACTGTTGACGATGCAGTCCTGAAACCGTTTGTTAAACCGTTACGTACATCGGAAAAAGCTCCACCGTAAGAACCTGTGCCATATTCAGAACCCATAAATTCATCAATTCCAAGTGCATTTTGTCTGTTAAATTCTCCTGTGTTATTTATTCCCAAAGCATTTTGAGTATTATATGCCCCGAAGGTTGAACCATTTGCAGTTCTTGTGCCGATTCCGTAAGCACTCATTGGGGTTGATACCGAACGGGAACCTGATATTATTCCGTTATGTCCGCCATAATTACTGTAAATACCGGGTGTTGCCGAACCGGAAATATAATCGGAAGAATGTGTAAAACTGTCATGCCCTGCTCCGTAATTCTGATATAAACTTCCCTGTGCAGCCGACTGCATATACGGATTAACTCCAGTTGAAGATATAGCCGCCATTGGAGCGCCCCCCATTAAATCATAGGGTACATATTCCAATATGCCTTTTTCATACAAACACTGTAATGTATAAGGATTGACCGCCATACTAAAACACCTTTTTAAGTTCTACACTTTACATGTATATAAAGTATTTTTATTTACAAAAATTGCTTTATCTGTTAAGTTTTGTTAAGATAATTTGTATGAATAAACTGTCGGCAACAAAAACTTTGCATATTTGCAGTATAGGGATAATACTTGTTATCCTGTACATTATTTTTTACGGAAGATTTGGCGACATTAATGTAGATTCATTCAGAGAAGCATATATACCAATTCAGATGCTCAAAGGACAAGTTTTATATAAAAATATTTTTAATATATATGCACCGCTCTCATACATAATTAATGCATTCCTTTTTGCAGTTTTCGGAGTTAATTTAAACATTCTGTATGCCGCAGGTTTAATATCAACCGGCGGAATACTTTTTCTTATATATAAAATCTCAAATAAATTTTTACCACCGGTATATGGATTTGTAACCGCATTGTTAATAATTGCTGCAGGGGTGTTGGGAACTAATGTTTTTAATTACTTTTTCCCGTATTCATACGGCATTTTATACGGAATTTTATTCATTCTGTGTTCGTTATACTTCGGATTAAAACAAAAGTTCTTTTGGGCATACTTCTTTTATTCGCTTGCCATTTGCACAAAATACGAATTTATTTTTCTGCTGCCGGCTCTGATATGGTTCAGCCGAAAAAATGATGTTCTTAAAAGCATTATCGGTTTTATAATACCAATCATTTTTACAACAGGATTTTTGTTTATTCATGGAGTAAATATGTCTGATATTTCTGCCTCAATTCACTGGATTATATCAATGACTTCTACAAAAACACTAAGCTGGTTTTACACATTATCAGGACTAAAATTCAGTTATAACTTAATTCCGCTCTATTTTATAAATTTTGCAAAAATTATAGCACCGCTTTTTATTTTATACTATTTTAAAAACATTTTTGTAAAACCGGCGGTTTTAATATACTTTTTGTTTTTTACTACTCCGGCAATTCTGATATTTGTATTCCCGCTGATTTTGATATTAACTTTTATAAATTACCGTCAATTAAACAGAAAAAAACTTTTTACAGTTCTCGGCTCGGTTCTGATATCCGCAAAAGTATTTTTTGCAACACTAATACAGTCTTACGGAATATTTTTCTTACCTTTTGCACTGATTTCACTATTTATACTGACACCAAAAAATTTCAAAAAACCGTTACTGCTTATTGTACTCTTTTTGGCAATATCAATAAGTACCGCAAATATTTACGACTTAACAAAGAAAAATACAAAAGTCGAATCAGCTGCAGGGGTAATATACATTGATAAATACTATGCTAATTCACTAAATAAATTAATTGATTTTATAAAACAAAACTCCGCTGAAACAGATACCGTCATTGTTTATCCGGAAGGTCTTTCACTTAATATTTTTTCCGAAAGAAAATCAGATAACAAATTTTATTCTCTGATTCCGCTTTATGTGGAAACTTTTGGTGAAGAAATTATTACCGCAAGGCTTGAAAACTTTAAGCCGGAATACATTATCATAAGCGACTACGATACTTCGGATTATTACTTTAAATCTTTTGGTGAAGATTATGCAGTTAATATATTAGATTATATTAACAATAATTATAATCATATAAAAACCATTGGCGATAAATTTTCATACAGAATTTATAAAAGAAAATAAATCAGCAAATCTTACCCAACACAACTCTTTTCTTGGCTCCGGTACATGAGGGAAGATTGCATGGGATTCCGTAATGATTGCAATAACCTAAAAGAGCAAAAGCCATTACTTCTTTATAGTTGTTTGATATTCCAAAATCTTCATGGGTTTTTAATTCTATTCTCTTTGGTAAATATTGACGCAAAAACTTCATCATCGTCTTATTATAAGCACCGCCGCCGCCTATTACCACAGTATCAATATGAACTGAAGGATACACAAATCTTTCATAAGCCTGAGAAATAGTTTTTGCAGTTAGTGCGGTAAGAGTGGCAATTATATCTTTCGGTTCAGACGGTGCTGTTTTTAAAATATTTTCAATATATTTAACAGAAAAATATTCTCTGCCTGTAGTTTTAGGCGGTTCCATATAGTAATATTCGTCCTGCAATAAACAATCGAGCCAGTTTTCGGATATATTGCCTTCATTTGCTATTTCACCGTCTTTGTCATATTTTTGTCCGAAAAACTTCTGCACACAATAATCAATCATAATATTGCCGCAGCCGGTATCAAAACCAAAAGTATCATAATTATCAGATACAACCGTCAGGTTTGATATCCCGCCAATATTCTGTATTACAAAATTTTTAATATCCCCGTTCTCATTAAGATATTTACCTTTAAACCATTTTTCATCGGCGAAACAAACAAGCGGAGCCCCCTGACCGCCGGCAGCTATATCGGCTTCTCTGAAGTTTGAAATTGTTCTGCATCCTGTCTGAGCAGCAATAACTGCGCTTTCACCTATCTGAAATGTACTTTTTAAAGAAATGTTATCAATTTTTTCATCAAACGGATAATGATATATTGTCTGACCATGACTTGCTATAAAATCAGGTTTGCCGAATTCTTCAATCAAAACATTGGCTGCATCTGCAAAACATTGTCCCACAGCAAAATTAAGACAGCAAATATCCTTAACGGACAACTCATTCCTGAATGCCTGAAATATTTTTGCTCTTACATGCTCCGGATATGAATAATTTATTCCTTTTATAAGTTTTACAGATAAATCCGGATATACTTCACAAAGCCCTGCATCTATCGAATCACAGGATGTTCCGGACATTAAACTTATAACTCTTTTTGATTCTTTTTCTTCCATCGTGATTAATATAATACAATAAACGTATTGTCAAAAAAAACCTCTTGACAAGTGTAATAAAAATATGATATAAAGTTAGTGGGGTAAATGTATATTTTTGAGTCTTGCACAATTGCAAGACTTTCCTTTTGTAAAGAGGTTAAAAATGGATGATAATAAAATAATAATAACAGTTTCCGGCTCTGATAAAGTTGGTATTGTTGCCTGCATTTCAGGTGTTTTGGCAAAATACAAAGTTAACATTGAAGATATTAAACAAACTCTTATGCAGGGACATTTTGTCATGTTTATGTTGTGTGATATTAAAGGCTCTGATTTAAACTTCAAAGAACTCAAAAATATTTTGATTGAAGAAGGGAATAATATGGAGCTTGAAATTTGGGTACAGAAAAAAGGTATCTTTGAAAAAATGCACACGGTATAAAAATGATTGAAGATGATATTAAAAAACTTAATGAACTGGCAGAATCGTTCCGCAGAATGAACAATAAATTTATACTGCTCCGGCTTGTCCAAAAAGCACAATCGGAATATGACAAGTACGATTATGATTCCGCTAAAAAATCACTACTCGAAGCATACAAAATCGATAAAACAAACCCGTCTGTGTTAAGAGGATTGGGATGCATTAAACAATTTAACGGAAACTTCAAATCCGCTATTATATTTTTTAAAAAAGCATTGGAATACTCCAAGAAAAAAGAAGTAGAATATACACTAATCGGCATGGCATATTACCTTCAGGACCATCTGGATGAAGCCGTAAAATATTTTAATCTTGCCATTAATGAAAACGACACCTATGAAAGAGCATACGAAGGACGAAATCAGGCTATGCTTGAAAACCAGCTTAGACTGGCTGATATTCAGGATTCACTTAAAAAACACTTTTAGTAATTCCTGTTTTTATTTTTTCCTATTTCCTGTTGTAAACTTTTGTAACAAAAAGTCAATTTTCGGATTCTGAAATACTTTTATTAAGTACGAGGAAAAAATGAGGAGATAGGTATGAATAAATTTTCAAAGAAATTATCAGCATTAGTCTTGACAGCAGTTTTTGCTACTATGCAGGTTTCTGCAGCTATCGATACCGGTCTTGGTGTAGGTAACGGCGGAGCTGTTATTGACCATACTACAGGCGGTTTTGTTGGTATGGATACCGGTGCAAATTCCGCTACATTAAATTTTAACAATAATACTCACGTTAACTGGAACACTTTAAACGTTAATGCAGGTGAAACTCTTAACTTCAATGCAACAAGCGGTGTTTCAGGTATTACGGTTCTTAACACGGTTAACAGCGGTATGTCCAACATATATGGTGCTATTAACACTAACGCAGGTGTCGGTAAATTAATTATATCTAACCCGAACGGTGTTCTGTTCGACGGTGCTAAATTCACTACTGCAGGTGATGCTATAATTAATACTGATTCAAGTAAATATATTCCACATATTATAGACACTCAACTTCAAGGTTTTAGTGTATCAAAAACCAATATACCTGAAGGTAATGGCGGTGCTATAACAATTAAGAATTCTGACTTCTCTGTTGGCGGTGACCTGAACTTCGTTGCTCCTACTATGAACATCGTTAAATCTGCTTTCGCTGCCAAAAAAGGTGCTGGTGACGTTAAATTCACTACAACGAACGGACAAGATTACATAATATCTCCAACTAACTGCTGCGGAGAAACCATTACTCCGGTTACGGCTCTCAGAATGGAAGCTGTTCAGGTTGACGGTAATGTCTATATCGTTGCTGACAAAGGTATCGTTAAAACAGTTTCC
>JAEEGL010210990.1_pt1 | contig 27209 bp, 19 predicted proteins | sample 9134231 | NCBI WGS metagenome assembly JAEEGL01 (sample SAMN16246548, study PRJNA631951) | gut metagenome | biome: gut microbiome; feature: rumen; material: fiber-attached | host: Bos | place: Iran: Karaj | collected 2018-10 | reverse complement strand
TCAATCTATGCATAGACAAATCACATTATTATTCTGCCTGTTGTGTCTCCCCTACTCTTTAAGAGGCCAGCGCAACATACAAGTCAGTCCCACCTCCCCCAATGTGGTTAATCTTTTCCAGCTGGATGAGGTGCGGCTTACAGATGGTCCCATGTTGAGACTTCAGAATTTGTCTCACCGTTATCTGCTGACATTGGAGCCAGACCGTTTGTTATCATGGTTTCGCCGTGAAGCAGGACTAACCCCCAAGGCAGCCCCCTATCCGGCCTGGGAGTCAGAAGAACTGTTTGGTGGTGGTCCGCTTTCCGGTCATATACTCTCATTCTATTTATCCGGTATGTCGATGATGTATCAGAGCACAGGGGATCCAGTCATCTTGAACCGGTTAAAATATGTCATAGAAGAACTGAAAACTATCCAAGCCTCAGGTCAAGATGGGTATCTGGCCGCGACTCCCAACGGCCGTCATGTGTTTGAAGATGTTTTTAACGACAAATTGTTTAAGACAGACGGCGGTTGCCTGAACGGTTGCTGGGAACCCGTGTATGTGATGAACAAAACATTACAGGGTTTACATGACTGTTACACGCTATGTGGCATTGAAGAAGCATTCAAAATAGAGAAGAAACTGGCGGACTGGTTTGGCACCCAAATCATTGACAAATTAGATCATGCCCATCTTCAGAAGTTGTTGGTAACCGAGCACGGCGGAATCAATGAGTCGTACGTGGAAATCTACGAACTGACGGGTGACAACAAATATCTCAAGTGGGCAGAACGTCTGAATGATGAACGAATGCTGATTCCACTCTCTGAAGGAAAAGACATCCTCCGCGGTTGGCATGCCAACACCCAGATACCTAAATTCACGGGGTTTCTTGCCGAGGCCCGCTACAATGGCAACACCAAAATGAGTGACGCAGCCAGAATCTTCTGGGATATTGTCATCAATAATCACACCTGGGTGAACGGCAGCAACAGTTGTGGTGAGCATTTCTTCGCTGAAGATGATTATCTGAAAAATGTCCAGTCCACAGGCGGTCCGGAATCATGTAATTCCGTAAATCTGATGCGTCTGACCGAGGCGCTATACCAGTGGGACGGCAAGATGAGCCGTGTTGATTATTATGAGCGAGTGCTCTTTAACCACATCATGGCAAACTTTGACCCGGAAAACGGCATGAGCTGTTATTACACCTCCATGCGACCAGGACATTATAAAGTCTATTCCACCCCCTACGGTTGTTTCTGGTGCTGTACAGGTACAGGTCTGTTTGCTCCCGCAAAGCTGGCAAAAATGGTTTATGCATATTCAGATGACACCTTGAAAGTAAACTTATTCGTTCCGACAACATTGAATTGGAAAGAAAAGCATTTCGTTATAGAGCAGCAGACAACTTATCCAGACAGAAATGAGTCAAGAATTGTCATAAAAGAGCCAGGAAGGGTGAAAATCAGCATTCGTTGTCCTTATTGGATTGAGAAAGGAAGCCTGAAAATAAAGGTAAACGGAAAGAGCGTCAAAGAAAAGTCAAAAAACGGATATGTCACACTTAACCGTTCATGGAAAACCGGTGACGAAATATCCATAGCGTTCTCACCGGAACTATACGTTGAATCCTTGAAGAAATTTGACCAATATCTGTCAGTCCAATACGGAGCATACGTATTAGGCGCAAAAGTAGATAACCATGGATTGACTAAAAAAGATTTCATTCCATCAAACTGGAAAGATGTAGTTGCACCGACCGCCATACCCGAATCGGAAGTACCTCATCTCATAGGCAGTCCAGCCTCCATAAAACAAAGTCTGAAGAAGAAGCCTGGCGACGAGCTGTGTTTCACGTATAACGATACCCTTGAGCTGATACCATTCTCACGTATATTGATGGACAGATATGTGATATATTTCCCTCACTGTGCCACTTTTTCTGATTATAATCAAATAGTTAGAGTGAGAACGACCAACTCTGTTGAATTGTCAGAAGCACAAGAAGCAGCCTATAGGAAATTACAAGTTGACAGAGTCCTTGTCAGAGATAACCAATCTGAGGAATCTCATCATATAGAAAGCATCAACTCTCGTACCGGCTCATTTTCTGGAATTCACTGGAGGGACGCAAACGATGGCGGATATTTCATGTATGAGCTGAAATGTCTCCCCGACCAGGCAATGAAACTGTTAGTCCGTTTCCGTCAGGATGATGAAGGAGCAAGGGTTTTCGACATACAGGTAGATGGAAACACCGTCAGGACGATAAATCACAATAAACCAATGCCTGACGTAGAATCACCTTTATATTACGAAGAGATTCCAGTCCCCATGGAGCTGACCAGAGGAAAAAATCATGTAACAGTTAAATTTTATGCCCATAATCATAATATCGCGGGCGGAATTTTTGACTTACGGATGTTGAAAGTACAGTAGTTTTTTTCAATAATGTTAATTAGTTAGTTAATGAAATGAGTTGTGTTCAGAATCACAGCTATTATGTGATTCACTTACAGAGATGAGGATGTGCAGCCGTGTACATCCTCATTTTTGTAAATGAAAACAAAGTTTAGACATAATCCTTTCATTTATCGACTGAAAGTTTGTAATATTCAGATGAAATCACTATTTTTGCAGAATCAAACAAAAAATGGAATCAAAATGATTAAGAAAAAGATCGTTTTATGGGTGCTGATGCTTTCTGCTGGCAGCATATTAATGGAAGCACAAGCTCAATCAAACAAATTTGAGTTTACGACATTAAAGCAACTTCCAATCACGTCAATAAAGGATCAGCACCGTTCCGGTACTTGTTGGTGTCATTCAAGTCTGGGCTATTTTGAGTCAGAACTATTACGCCAAGGCAAAGGCACATACGATTTATGTGAGAGCTTTGTAATTCACAAAACCTACGAGGATAGGGCAAAGGCTAGTGTCCGTCTTCATGGTGACATTGCATTTCTACAAGGCGGCAAGTTCTCGGATGTTGTTTATTGCATCAAACACTATGGCATAGCTCCTCAAAATGCCATGCCTGCCCCCGGTTCACTCTATGGTGACAGTCTTCTGAACTTCAATGAGTTTTTCCCATTGGCTCAAGGTTATGTTGACGGAATTGCCAAAGGAAAACAGAAAAAACTCAGCCCTACCTGGTTTAAAGGTTTGTTGTCAATCCTTGATACCTATTTGGGTGAAGTGCCAGAAACTTTTGATTTTAACGGCACAACCTACACGCCTCAAACATTCCGCGACATGCTTGGTTTGAACATGGATGACTATGTTCCACTCACCTCTTATAGCCATCATCCATTATATGAGCCCTTTATCCTTGAGATTCAGGACAACTGGCGCTGGTCAAAATGTTACAATATACCAATAGATGAATTGATGGAAGTGATAGCCTACGCTGTAGATCATGGTTTTCCCGTGGCATGGAGCAGCGACGTGAGCGAAGATGGTTTCACCCGCAACGGTATAGCCGTATGTCCTGATGTGACCAAGGCACCTGATTTAAGCGGTTCAGACATGGCTCATTGGCTTGGTCTGACATATTTTGGAAAGATGAATGAGGCAACGAGCCACCCATGTCCGGAAATTGAAGTTACTCAGGACATGCGTCAAGAAGCCTACGATTACTGGGAGAACACCGATGACCACAGCATGGTGATATTCGGACTTGCCAAAGACCAGACCGGCAAGGAATATTACATGGCCAAGAATTCCTGGGGCGATTCCGGTAACTATCATGGTATATGGTATGCATCGAAAACGTTCGTAAAATACAAGACCATGAACATTATGGTTCACAAAGACGGCGTTCCATCACAGATCTTGGAAAAATTAGGATGGAAAAGATAAGACGATTTAATTGTTTTCAAATACTTTATTTGAAATAGAATTATTTACAAACACCAGAAAAACAGAATAATAAAAGTAAAGAAAAGAGAACAAAACTAAAAACATTTAAAAACAATATAAAAAAATGAGAAAAGGACTTTTGTTATGGGCTATGCTGTTAGGCAGCATGAGTACAATGGCTCAGGGAGCCAAAGATTTTGAGTTTACTACTATCAAAGAGATTCCGATTACATCGATAAAGAATCAGAACCGCTCCGGCACTTGCTGGGCCTATTCGAGCCTTGGCTTTTTTGAAGCAGAATTGCTTCGTCAAGGAAAAGGAGAATACGACCTATGCGAGATGTTTGTAGCCCATAAGACCTACGAGGACCGAGCCAAGGCCAGTGTTCGTCTTCACGGTGACATTTCTTTTGCACAGGGTGGCAGTTTCTACGATGTGGTCTATTGTATGAAGAATTATGGTATGATGCCCGAGACAGCCATGCCTCTCCCAGGAACATTATATGGTGACACCTTAGCCAATTTCACTGAGTTTTTCTCAATAGCAGAAGGGTATGTGAACGGTATCGCCAAAGGCAAGCAGAAAAAACTGAGCCCAGCCTGGTTTAAGGGTCTGAATGCTGTGTTTGACACCTATCTTGGTGAAGTGCCAGAAACTTTTGTATATAATGGTGTGACCTATACCCCTCAATCATATCAGGCTTCTTTGGGTTTGAATATGGATGACTATGTATCACTGACTTCATATACCCACCATCCATTCTATGAGCCCTTCATCCTTGAGATTCAAGACAACTGGCGCTGGGGCGAGAGTTACAACCTTCCAATAGATGAGCTGATGGAAGTGATGGACAATGCTGTGCGCAATGGTTACACATTCGCATGGGGCAGCGATGTGAGCGAAGATGGTTTCACACGCAATGGTATCGCTGTATGCCCCGACGTAACTAAAGCTCCAGATTACAGCGGTTCTGATATGGCTCACTGGCTTGGTCTTTCAAATGCCGGTAAGATGCAAGAAGCCACCACCCGTCCGATGCCAGAAATAGAAGTGACTCAGGAAATGCGTCAAGAAGCATACGACAACTGGGAAACGACAGATGACCATGGCATGCTGATATACGGATTGGCCAAAGATCAGACGGGCAAGGAATACTTCATGGTAAAGAACTCATGGGGCAAAAGTGGTCGTTATAATGGAATCTGGTATGCATCGAAAGCCTTCGTGAAATATAAAACGATGAATATCCTTGTTCACAAAGATGCTATTCCAAAAACAATCCGTAAGAAAATTGGAATAAAGTAATTATGCAAGTGGAAAAGTGAATAGTGAAAAGTGAACAGCGTATTTACTCTTGCTATTGAATTATTGAAAGATAAATGGGTGTGCCGTTATTCGACACACCCATTTATTTGGTTGCGTTAACAACGCAACATACCAAATCTCTCATAAAATATAGTTCTAAAACATCACTTAGTATCAAAAAAAATCACCACTACCGATTGAAATGACAATCACGGAAAGTGATTAGATTTTATCCAGAGCCTCTTTGATATCTTGAATAATATCGTCGGCGTCTTCAATGCCGACAGATAAGCGTATGAGGTCGGGTGCGATTCCTGCCTCCAAAAGCTGTTGCTCTGACAGTTGTCGGTGTGTGTGGCTTGCCGGATGTAGCACACAGGTTTTTGAGTCGGCCACATGAGTGACAATACTAACGAGCTGTAGCGCATCCATGAACTTAACAGCAGTTGCGCGGTCTCCTTTCAATCCAAAAGCCATGACGCCACATGTGCCGTTAGGCAGATATTTTTGTGAAAGGGGATATTGGGGATTAGACTCCAATCCGGGATAATTGACCCATGCTATCCTTTCATCATTTTCAAGGAATTTAGCCACTTTCAACGCATTATCGCAATGTTGTCTCATTCTGAGATGAAGTGTTTCAAGACCGAGATTAAGAAGGAAAGAGTTTTGCGGTGCCGGAATTGAGCCAAGGTCACGCATCAGTTGTGACACAAGCTTAGTTGTGTAAGCCATTTTTCCGAAGGTCTTGGTGTAAGTAAGCCCATGGTAACTTTCATCTGGTGTTGTAAGCCCCGGGAATTTATCTGCATACTGTTCCCAATTGAAATTGCCGCTATCAACAATACATCCGCCCACTTGCGTTGCATGTCCATCCATATATTTGGTAGTTGAATGAGTAATGATATCGCATCCCCATTCAAAAGGTCTGCAATTAACAGGTGTAGCAAAAGTATTGTCGATAATGAGCGGAACTCCATTCTTATGTGCAATTTTGGCGAATTTCTCTATATCTAGCACCTTACATCCTGGATTACTGATTGTTTCTCCAAAAAGAAGTTTTGTATTCGGTCTGAATGCCTTTTGAATCTCCTCCTCAGAAGCTTCTTGATTAACAAAAGTACATTCAATTCCCAGTTTTTTCATCGTTACTCCAAATAGATTGTAAGTTCCTCCATAGATCTCATTACTGGTGACAAAATGGTCACCCGCCTGACAGATATTAAAAACAGCATAGAAATTAGCAGCTTGTCCTGATGATGTCAGCATAGCTCCCACTCCACCTTCAAGAGCCGCAATTTTTTTTGCTACAGCATCGTTTGTCGGGTTTTGCAAGCGTGTATAGAAATACCCTTCTTTCTTGAGGTCGAACAGCAGAGCCATTTCCTCTGTGTTGTCATATTTAAACGTAGTACTTTGAATAATCGGGAGCTGTCTTGGCTCACCATTTTTAGGCTCATGTCCTGCATGAATACAGAGTGTAGCCGTTTTCAGATTTTTTTTCATAAATATTTTATTTGAAATGATTATTCATGATTAGCATTTTCAATATCCTCCAGTTCCTGCCTGATGAATCGGGAAGTAATACCAATACCCGATCTTGCCACTTCTTGTGGGGTTCCTGTAACAATAAGTTCCCCACCTCTAATGCCCCCTTCAGGACCGATGTCGATAATGTAGTCAGCATTCACAATGACATCGAGATTATGCTCAATGACAATGACGGTATTTCCTTTTTCCACGAGTTTATGTAGCACATCAAGAAGTGCTTGAATATCTGCGAAATGCAGTCCCGTGGTAGGTTCATCCAGAATAAAAACAGTCTTACCTGTGTCTCTTTTCGCTAATTCAGTAGCAAGCTTTACCCTTTGACTCTCACCTCCTGAAAGTGTAGTTGATGATTGTCCGAGCTTAATATAGCCAAGCCCGACTTGTTGGAGCACTTCTATTTTATGTAGTATATTGGGTTGATTTTCAAAAAACTCCACAGCCTGATTGATCGTCATATCCAGCACGTCCGCAATAGACTTCCCTTTGAATTTCACTTCAAGCGTAGGTCTGTTGTATCGTTGTCCATGACAGACCTCACATTTGACTTGAATATCTGGAAGAAAATTCATCACTACATTCTTATATCCATTACCGCTACATGCTTCACATCTTCCTCCCTTGACATTGAAAGAAAAACGTCCTGGCTTATAAGCCCTCATCTTAGCCTCGGGTAATTCCACAAACAAGTTTCTGATATCGTTGAAAACTCCAGTATAAGTTGCAGGATTTGACCTAGGCGTTTTCCCGATAGGTGCCTGATCCACACAGACAACCTTATCCACATATTCAATACCCTCGAAAGAGTCGTATTCAAGTGGTTGTTTTAATGACCTGTAGAAATGTTGTGAGAGAATGGGTTGTAAGGTTTCGTTAATAATCGTAGATTTACCAGAACCACTGACACCTGTAACACAAATAAACTTACCGAGAGGAAAATCAACATCAATGTTTTTAAGGTTATTACCTCTCATTCCTCTGATAGTGAGTTTATTATTAGACTCCATTCTCCAACTTTTTCGATAGTCGTCATTCATACACTCTTCCCTTCGAAGCCATTTAGCAGTGATCGTGTCTGTTTTCAACAATTGCTGTGGCGTTCCCTGAAACATGACTTGCCCACCTTTCCTACCAGCTCTTGGACCGATATCGACGATATAATCAGCTTTTTTCATGATATCTCTGTCGTGCTCAACAACAATGACCGTGTTTCCGATATCTCTTAATTTCTTTAGTGAATTAATGAGCCTCTCGTTATCTCTTTGATGCAGTCCGATGCTAGGTTCATCAAGAATATAGAGCACATTAACGAGTTGTGATCCAATTTGTGTTGCAAGTCTGATACGCTGGTTTTCTCCTCCAGAAAGTGATGCAGAAGCTCTGTTCAGTGTGAGATAGTCTAGTCCGACATCCAACAGGAATTTCAGTCTTTTATTGATTTCTTTAACAATTTCCTCAGCTATCGTCCATGCTCTTTTATCCACATTATCTTTCAATTGATTCGTCCATTCAAACATTTTAGCAATTTCGAGTCCAGCAACTTCAGCAATATTCAGTCCATTAAACCTGTAATGTAAAGATTCTTGTTTCAGGCGTTGTCCCTTACATAAGGGACAGACACAAATTGTATCGAACGATTCCGCCCATCTCTGCACTGTGGCAGATTCTTCAGCTTCTTCCAACTGATGAATGTATTTAGGCAATCCTTCATATACACAGAACAAATCGGTATTCGTTTTAATTTTATTCTTGCTGATGCATATTCTGTCATCAGTACCAAACATAATATCGTTGACAGCCTCATCAGTCATTTTGCTGACTGGGGTATCTAAATCAAATCCATGTTTTTCTAAGACGGCTTCGATTTGCCAGAAAATCATGGTTTTTCTCAACTTACCCAGTGGTGCCAATGCTCCCTGACTAACAGAAAGCGTGCGGTCTGGAATGATTTTATTTTGGTCGATAACTCCAACCACCCCTAATCCTTTACATCTTGGGCACCATCCTTCAGGTGAGTTAAAGGAAAAATTGTTTGGTGCAGGTTCTGAATAACTTATCCCCGACGTAGGACACATTAATTTACGGCTATAGAACTTGGAAACCATGCTATCCTTTCTCATAATCATGAGCATCCCGTTTCCGATGTCCATCGCCTTTGCAATGCTTTTAATGAGCCTGTCGCTATCCTTGATGTCCGGAATGAGTTTATCGATAACCACCTCAATGTTGTGATTTTTATATCGATCCACTTTCATACCCATTGTAATGGGCATGAACTCACCATCAACTCTGACATTGAGGAAGCCTTTTCTCCTGAGGTTATCAAACAGTTCCCGATAATGTCCTTTTCTTGCTCTGACGACAGGTGCCATTATATATACCGGCACATTTTTATAGTCGTTGATCATAAGTGTCAGAATCTGCTCATCGGAGTATTTAACCATTTTCTCTCCCGTGACGAAACTGAACGCAGTAGCTGCTCTGGCAAATAACAGTCTAAGAAAGTCATAGATTTCAGTAACCGTTCCGACTGTTGATCTTGGATTTTTATTAACTGTTTTCTGCTCAATACTGATAACAGGACTTAATCCTTGAATATCATCCACATCAGGCCGTTCGAGTCCTCCTATAAAATTTCTGGCGTATGCAGAGAACGTTTCTATATATCTTCTCTGTCCTTCGGCATAAATTGTGTCGAAAGCAAGACTGGACTTACCCGAACCACTAAGTCCTGTAATGACAGTGAGTTGATCCCTTGGAATTGTGACATCAATATTCTTAAGATTGTGTACTCTGGCTCCTACCACCTTGATGGCATCATTGTTGTCACATCCTTCAATTATATAATTATCTAAATTCTCACACATCGTTAATATTCAGCATAATTAAGGCTCAGTAGAAGCATCAGAATTCTCCCTAAACCCTTTCAGGACATTAATAGTTTTTTTTATCTTATAATGTAGTCCATCACTTCCTATCGCATCAAGATAAATAAGGTATGCCCCGTCCTTGACTGGTTTGCCATTGACCATACCGTCCCATCCGTCTCCAATATTTCCGATATTGAAAGTGTGGAGTTTCTGTCCCCACCTGTTAAGAATATATCCTTCGAGCTTAACAAGGGACTGATATTGAATGTTAAGCTTGTCATTAATGCCATCTCCATTAGGTGAGAGTCCATCCGGGCAGATGAGTTTAGACTCGCTGATAACAATACTGAACTCGAAGCTGAGTTCCACCGTATCGTTTTTCTCTGTATTAATAAAGGTAGGAATAAACTTGATTCCATATCCTCCGGATTCAGTCAACGTATATGTGATATTCTCATCAAATCTGTCAACCAAAGGTTTCATTTCGCCTTCATCCGACTTATAGATTTTCCATTCACAGAAAATCTTGTCGAACTCTTCATCATCGTAATCAAGATTAGCCACACATGATATATCGCATGGTGCCTGAGCCGTATGTGATTCCCCTGGGCTCATCTCCACCGTCTCCTGATTTTCCTTATCATAAAAAGAAAGCGTTGGTTCGGCATTTTGTCCCCAAAGAGAAAGTGTAGATGCCACAAAGGCAAACGTGAATGAAATAAAAAAATAGCGGATCATATTCCAAAAGAATAATAATAAAAACAAAATATGTTCAATTTAAATGCAAAATTACAAAAAGAAAACGATAAAACTGTTAGAAAAATTGTAAAATAAAAACAAATATTGATTCTTTTAGCATAATTATAAGTTTTTTATTAACTTTGCAATTTAAAAGGGACGTCATGGTAAGTTTATGACGAATGATAGCACAAAAAAGTGTTTATCCATTCAAGATTTACAATTGACCTAAATGCACCTTGATACAATAAAAACTCTTCATACAACAATAAATTCAAAAGTCATGTCATTGAAAAAAAATGTATTATTATTGACATTCTTTCTATCATGTCAGTTTATATTTAGTCAGCAAGTTGTGAGCCACGAAGTCAAAGCGGGCGACACGCTTTACTCTCTAAGTAAAAAATACAATGTGAGCGTTCAGTCGATTCAGAAAATGAATAATCTGAATTCTGAGACAATTAAGGCCGGTCAGGTGTTGCGCATCCCAACTAATAAAGGAGCAGACGTATCCACTCCGCCAACGACAGTGTCTCAGAATCAAGCAGTAGCCAAAAGCAGTGTTGTGACGGCGAAACCTATAGACTTGTCAGAAAACGTGCAAACAGTTGTTGTTCCACCAGTTGAGATACCCCGTTGCAAACTGACTTACATCACGGAGTCAAAGACAACGATTTCAGCAGTATGCGCCAAGTTCGGTATCAGCGAAGCATCCTTCAGGGCAGCCAATCCTCAGCAAAAAAAGGAAAAAATCAAAAAGAAAGTATCTCTATGTATTCCTTATACGTCTTCAGAGATAGCCGACATCCAGAAGCGTGCAGAAGATGAAGCCCGTCGAAAAGCCGCAGAAGAAGAGGCACGTCGTTATGAAGAACTGATGAAGAAAAAGCTTACAAACATAAACGTTGCTTTGATTCTTCCTTTCGAGCTAAGCAAAGATAACAAATCCGCAGATGCCATCAAAATGATTGATTTTTATGAGGGTTTGCTTTTGGCTGTTGAGGACTTCAAGTCAGATGGTGCCAATATAAATATAAGTGTATATGATGAAGACGAGACTCCTATCACCACAATACTTGACAGTCTTCGGACTCAGAACTGCCATTTGATAATCGGTGCCAAATCTTCAGGCAATATCAGTGCCCTTCGTGATTATTCGAAGAGCCGCGGCATACCTTTGGCCGTCCCGTTCTCCTCGAAAGAGGATTTGACAGTGGGCTATCCTCATTTATTCCAAGTAAACAGCAGAGTATCAGCCTATTACGATCGAGTATATAGTGCCTTTATCAGCGAGAACATCGGGAACAATGTCGTTTTTGTTGATTGTGGTTCCACCGATGACATCAAATATATCGATGGATTTAAATCTGCCTTGTCGAATCGTGGTATTGCGCAATCTATACACACAATCAATGAACTGAGCGATTTATTGTCTCATACAGGGGGCAAGCATACCGTCCTTATTCCCACATCAAAGAAAACCGAATCATTCAAGGATCTTGTCACCGCTTTAGACGGTATGGACAGAAGCATCAGTGGTACAGTATCTTTGTTTGGCTATCCAGAATGGCTTACTTTCTCAACCGAGAACACCCGTTCACTTCGGAAATATAACGGAAGTTTCTACACAACATTCTATGCAGACTTAACATCAAACGACGTACTGAAATTCACCCGCCGTTTCAAGACAAAATTCAAACGTGACCAATATAATACCCGTCCATTATTTGGTCTGATTGGTTACGACGTGACTCGTTTCTTTGTTGGCGGTCTTTATCTGTTCGGTACAGACTTCATTAAGTACCAGGGGAATATACAGATGAATGCCCTTCAGAATCCGATGCTGTTTGAACGAAACAACTATGACGTAAACGGCTTTATCAACAAGAATATCCGTATTGTACATCCTTAAAAACAGAACTGAAAAAGAATGCAAAAAGTCGAGTATACAGTTAAAGTAATAAAAGAAATCAACATCCTTCCATAGGCATAAATTATAAAGGAACTCTTCAAATAAACAAACTTGAATATTAAAATTTGATAATTCATGTTTAAGAAATTCATTTGTTCAGCCATAGTAATCGTATTTAGCCTTCAGATTCAAGGTCAAGTTGGCGAGCTCCGCTCCGCTTTCAGTGTCGGTGTCAACGGAGGTATGACGATGAACACAATGAATTTCAGCCCGACAATCAAACAACGGCAGAAAAAAGGAGCCATGTTCGGTTTAAATTGCCGCTACATAAGTGAGAAATATTTTTCCACGATATGCGGTTTGGAAATAGAGTTGAATTACGCCAATTTGGGTTGGGAGGAGCGTATAGAAGATGGCAGCGGCAACACCTACAGTCATAGTATTCAATATGTTCAACTCCCATTGCTGATGCAATTAGGTTGGGGAAAAGAATTAAATGGTTTGAAGTTCATCTTTGAAGCCGGTCCCCAATTAGGTTTTTCTTTAGGAACAAGAGAAAAAATCGGCGGGGACACTTGGGACATAAGCCATCGTCCGAACAATGTTGTATATCAATATAATCATGACATAGACAATAGTTTCGATTATGGCATCATTGGCGGAATGGGCATAGAATGGAGTTTTGGCCGTAACCATCTTCTTCTTCATGGCCGTTATTACTTTGGTTTAGGTGACACCTACGACCATTCCAAACAAGGTTATTTTTCCCGTTCAGCCAATCAGACAATAGAAGTGAAGTTAACTTATCTGAAAGACATCAGTTTTCCCAGTTTATTTAAGAAAAAGAAAAAATCAAAGGACTAAATAAAATGACAGAAGAGGGATAAAAGAAGACTAAACAATAGTTTTGACTACTGAGATTCAACTTTTTAACTAACCCAATTAGCTAACCATCAAAAGAAAATCGATATGAGAAGAATTATTTTATCCATTTTACCTTTATTGAGTTTCACATTATGTGTAAACGCTCAATCTGATCCCTATGTAAGTTATTTGTTCACGTATTTCACTGGTAATTCTCCAGATCAGGAACAGATTTGCTATGCATTGAGTGATGACGGTTATAACTATACGCCATTGAATGGTGGAATGCCTGTTATCAAGAGTGACACCATCGCACTGACGGGCTGTGTGCGTGATCCTCACATACTTCGCTGCGAGGATGGCAAGACATTCTACATGGTTGTTACAGACATGAAGTCGGACTTAGGTTGGAGCTCTAACCGTGGAATGGTGCTATTGAAATCGACGGATTTGATTAATTGGAGTCATTCCACTGTTCATTTTCCAACAAAATATGCAAAGAAATGGCGTAATGTGATTAGGGTTTGGGCACCTGAAACCATATACGACAAGGAATCCGGTAAATACATGGTGTTCTATTCTCTTCGCACAAGCGACAACCGTTCATTCGACCGTATATATTATTCCTACGTTAATTCAGATTTCACAGATTTGGAAGGAGAACCAATCTATATGTTTGACAATGGAGCAGCCACCATCGACGGTGATATCGTGTTTAATGATGCAGACGGTCTTTACCATTTGTTTTACAAGAGCGAAAGCGGCCGTGGCATCTATCAGGCCACTGCATCCCATCTGACTGCTGCCCCGGGAGAAAAACCGGGCAGTCAATGGACGAGACTTGATGGCCATGTTGACCAGACGAATGTTGGTGTTGAAGGCGTAGGCGTATGTAAAAGTATTGATGGTCAGTCATGGATTGTGATGTATGACTGCTATGGCAACGGTTATTATCAGTTCTGTAAAAGTCCCGATTTGAAATCCTTCAGTGTTGTTCAGAACACTGAAACGAAAGGCTTGTTTACCCCCCGTCATGGTACTATCATTCCGATTACCCAATCAGAAAAAGACCGTCTGCTAAAAGAATACGGACAGCACACTAATCCGATTCTTCCAAAATTTCATGCTGACCCAGAAGTATTATACTCAAACAAGACCGGGAAATACTATATTTACTCAACCACAGACGGCTTTCCTGGCTGGGGAGGTTGGCAGTTCAGCGTGTTCTCAAGCGATGACCTAGTAAATTGGAAAGATGAGGGCGTGATGCTTGACTTGAAGAGTGACCAGGTAAGCTGGGCCAAAGGCAATGCATGGGCACCAGCCATAGAAGAAGTGAAACAGAAAGACGGCAGCTACAAATACTATTTCTATTTCAGTGGTGATGCAGGTAACCGCAAAGAAATCGGTGTCGCTGTAGCAAATGACCCAGTGGGACCCTTTACAGATTTCGGTCAGTCGATTGTAAAAGAGAGTCCCGCCGGCCATGGTCAGCAGATTGACGTGGATGTATTTACAGATCCAAAGAGCGGAAAGCATTATCTCTATTGGGGCAACGGCTATATGGCAGGTGCAGAGCTTAACGACGACATGACCTCCCTTAAAGAATCAACTATCAAGGTGTTGACACCCGAAGGAGGAACACTTCAGACATGGGCATACAGAGAGGCTCCTTACGTATTTTACCGTAAAGGAACTTATTATTTCCTCTGGTCGGTAGACGACACAGGTTCCCCCAATTACCATGTCTGCTATGGCATATCTAAGAATCCTCTTGGTCCGATAGAGCAAATAGATGGCGAGTACCCCACAATATTAAAACAGGTACCTACAGAAAAGATTTATGGAACAGCCCACAACTCCATCCTTCAACTACCCAAACAAGACAAATGGTATATTGTCTACCACCGCATCAACAAAAACTATATAGAGCGTAACGAAAGCCCTGGCACACACCGAGAGGTCTGCATTGATGAGCTTCAATTTGACAAAAAAGGCAAAATTATTCCTGTAATTCCGACTCATGATGGTCCGGCTCCATTATCAACATTAGTAAAAAAATAAACCTCAGAAGATATTTTGGTTTACTATTTACTATTTTGGAGGTATTTGGGTATTTTAGTTTTATTTTGAGAAAAGAAGACTATCCGAAATTATTGATCAATCAAAGCAATGATTACCAGTGTGATATTTGATTTAGACGGCACATTATTAAACACATTAGATGACCTTTGGGCAAGCGTAAATTACTCGCTTGCCCAAAATGGTTATCCACTCCGCAGCAAATCCGAAATACGCAGTTTTTTAGGCAACGGAGTACGGGTACTCATAGAGAAATCACTCCCACAAAATGTAGAGAAAGAGGAAGTTGAACGCGTGTTAGCCACATTCCGTCCGCACTATTTATCTCATGCTATGGATCAGACATGCCCCTACCCTGGTGTGTCAGAGCTGTTGCAGAGCCTGAAAGAAAGAGGCATCAAGACCGCCATCGTAAGCAATAAACCAGAGGGAGCTGTTGAGGAATTATATCTTAACTTGTTTAAGGATGTTATTGATATAGCCATAGGTGAAAGTCCCGATGTTCTCAGGAAACCAAATCCAGACATGGTGTTGAAAGCCTTAAAGTTGTTGGGAAGCGACTCTTCATCATCTATTTATGTTGGTGACAGTGAAGTTGATTATGCCACAGCCAAAAACATCGGTCTTCGTTTTGTAGGTGTCAGCTGGGGATTCCGTGACCGTTCATTTTTGGAAGACATAGGTGTTGGGGTAATTATTGACAAAGCAGAAGAACTATTATGGGAGCTATGAGAACAATGGGAGTTATGGGAATTATAGGAGATATGAGAAAATCCACATAGGCTAAAAAATGATAAAAGCCAGCTGCAAGAGCTGGCTTTGTTAATTGGATTTTGATTCGAAAATTACTTTGACGGTTCTGTAGGAGCTTGAGCCGGAGAAGCCGTTTCAGCATTTGCAGGAGCTGTTTCTGTTTTTGCAGGAGCAGCTTCAGTTGCAGGCTGATTCTGATCACCTCCCACACTAAGTGGATTTTGTTGTGCTGGAGCTGGAGCAGCCACAGGCGCCTTTGTGTTGATGTTTGTATCCTTCTTCGCACTTTCAGCAAATTTTGATGACAACACACAAAGCACAATAAGGATAGCAGCAAGTGTCCATGTAGTCTTCTCCAGGAAGTCTGTTGTCTTTCTAACACCGAGAGCGGCATTAGCAGATGAGAATCCAGATGCCAGTCCTCCTCCCTTACTTTCCTGAATCAAAACAATTCCACAAATCAAAATAGCTACGATGATAAGTAGCACGATAATTAAAGTGTACATTTTTTATTTTATTGTTTATTATTATTAACTATAATTTCAAGTAATCTCATTTGAGATGCAAAGTTAGCACTTTTTTCTGGATTATTCAAACAAATACTCTTTAATATTTCTAAAGCTTGCTGATATCTGCCTTGTTTTATGTAAATATTAACAATATTCTCATTAAAAACACCTTCTAAATCATCTTCGGTCTTTTGTTGAGGTCCTACAGGTTCGTCTGGATTATCGTTAAGTTCATAACGTTGTTTTCCCTGATTTGCGTTGATAAATGAGTCAATGATATCCTGCTGACCGCTGTTATCTTGTTCATCAGGATTCAGATCATCCTGCATTTGCAGGAAAGCCGCATAGTCGTTGGTGAGATCAGCGATGGTAGGCACGGAATGAGGTTTCTTGTCCTCTTGTGCTTTATCTTCCTTGACATTTGAGAGAAAATCGTCAATCAGCGAAATGGTTCTGTTGTCATCATTTTCGGTCTCCACCTCAGTCGGCTTATTTTTTTCGAGTTGATAATTCTGTCCTTCAATCAAATTAAAAAGGACAGTACGGTCAGGAACGAGGATACTGGCTTTTGTAAGCTCTTCGCTTAAATTCGGATCATGCAACTCATACAAGTTTGCAATATAGAGCAATCTTGCAGTATGATAGAACGGATATCTTTCCGTAAGATTCCTGAGTTCCCTTAATGTCATGGGATTCAGTTTGTCTTGCTTATCAATGAGTTGGGTGATGTCCATGAAAGATATAAACTATTATATGATTTACTATTTACTATTTATGTCAATAATTTATTATTTTGTTATTTCTACTCCTGCTGAAAAAACAAACATTTATTAATGCCAATCCATCTTCTAAAATAAGGAGACTTTTCAAACCATTTTTCTTTTTGAAATAGAAAGAGAAGAATATTAGAGCCAGTTTTTCTTTTTGAAATAGAAGAAAGAGAGTATTGTTATGACGATGGAAATAAAAAGCGCTAGGGGGAATCCCCATGCCCAGTTTTCCATGCCATTAATCAGGTTCATACCATAAAGCGAGGAAACGAGTGTCGGCAACATTACAATCATGTTGAGAGAAGTCAGCAGTCGCATCACCTTATTCATATTATTATTAATAACATTGGCGTATGTATCCATCGTTGACTTCAATATATCAGAATAGATGGCAGTGGTTTCCCTAGCCTGCTGCATCTCGATATTTACATCTTCGATAAGTTCCGCATCCAATTCATCCACAGGGAGTCTGAATTTCAATTTTGAGAGGAGATTCTCATTACCTCTTATAGAAGTGGCAAAATAAGTGAGACTATCCTGTAATCTGGAAAGATAAACCAAGTCTTTGTTGTCAATTTGTCTGTCGAGGTCGCGTTTTGCTTTCTCGATAAGTCCATTGACCTGTTTAAGGTATTTCAGATACCATACGGATGCCGAGAGGAAAAGCCTAAAAACGAGGTCTGCTGCATCAGAGAATCCCTCAGCTCTTCTCTGCTGGTGGTTGATGAAATCGAGCATCATACGCGTCTCCTGGTCGCAGACAGTGACAATGACATCCTTTTTGATGACCACACCCAAAGGTATAGTGGTATAAGGAGCCCTTGAATTGACAGTTTTGAGGTGTGGGATACGAAGAATGATCATCAGCCACCCCTCATCGACATCAAAACGCGCTCTCTCGTCGGCATCTGAGATGTCGGCAAGGAAATAATCGGGTAATCCCAGTTTGTTGACTAGGAAATTCACATCATCTTCAACCGGGCAAGTAACCTGTACCCAGCATCCTGGCTCCCAAGTTTGAATAGGGCTGACCGTACCTTTAGTATTCCAGAATGAATGCATGTTTCTGAATCTTTACTAAGTAATAATAAGACAAAAGATAAAAAGGGGTAAAGACTCAGAATAACTGAACCTTTATCCTAACACATTTTACTTTCCGCCGGATAATCGTCCATAAAAAATTCAATATTGGTTATTGAATGCAAAGTTACGAACTTTTTTTGAGAAATAGAAAAAAAGAAGCTTTTTTTTAAGTTAAAAGTGAATAGTATATAATGAAAAGTACATTTATTTCGTATATCAATCGTTATTTTTAAGAGATTACAGGACTAGTCATGTACATATTAATTGTTTTTAGCAATTTTGCCTCTGTAGTCAGAAACTGTCATCCCCATGTGGATTTGGAACTGCTGATAGAAATAGGAACGGTCGTTGAAACCAGACTCCTGCGCCACTCTTGTGACAGGTAAATCAGGTTGTTCTGTCATTAAATGTTGCGCATGTTCTATGCGTTTCTTTACTCTCCAAGTACGGAAATCCTCCCCTATTACCTTTTTAAAATATAATCGGAATTGTGAAACTGTCATATTCAGTTCATTGGCAATATCCTCTACCGCCATCTGTGTGTTGAGATACCCCCCCTTGTCAATCCATGCAATCAGTTTGTCAGGATGTGGTCCGGCATCTTCCTCTGTATTCGAAATTGCAGACTTCACATTTTCAGAAATAGCCGGCAATATAACAGGAGTTGATAGCGCGTAGTTAATAAAACACGCAGCCAGCATAGCATAGAAAAGTGCTAATGCCACAGTGAGACACAAGTCGATTTCCTGATTACCTATAAGCATGAGCAAGGAAAGCACACCCACCGAAAGCGCCACCCAGAAGATGATATTGAGCCACTGGAGTCCCCTCTCTATTTCCTCCTCTTCATAATACGCTGCAATCTGCTCTTTGAATCGCTTATAACACTGCATATATTTTCTGGTATAGAAGATAAGCAGGGCAATATAGAGTAAAATGCCCAGCTCGTATACATAAAAGAACAAATTCAACGGCAAGAGGAAAAAAGAGGCAAAAAGAACAGTATCCACAAAAGCGATAGCAGCCACCTGTATGATGACAAATTTCAGCGTGACCTCTGCCGGTCTGATTAATACGAGCACAGCCATAGTGAAGATCATCGCCTGAAAATAGCTTACAGCAAGAGCTATGCATCCCGGGAGATGCTTAATATCCGCATCAGGATCAACACCTATTTGAAGTATGTTCAAAACTCCCAGTACAAAAACCGCAACGGTCAATCCATGTTTGGCAATTCTATACTTAGCCGCCCTTTCGTCAAAAGGACTCTTGATGACTGCAAGAATAATCCCTGTGATAATCATAGAACATGACGCTGCAAGCATCACAGAAAAATAAAGTTCATTCATTACTTGTGTGTTGTTTGTTTTTGTGCAAAATTACGAAAAAAGGTGTAGAGTTTTGGATGTGTTGGTGTAGAGTTTTGCTTTTTTAACAAAAATCTACAGGAGGGTATGTAAATATTTTAAAGAATAGCAGTATTTTTGTAAGTAATTTGTATTTAAATTAAAAATAAATTCAAAAAATATGAGAAAACTGTTAATGATTGTTTTTGTCGCTTTATCAATAGTGGCATGCGGTGTGAATGGTGATAAAAAAGCCAAACCGGAGAATGCAAACTTATTGCTTGACTCTATTTCCGAGTCAACCAAAATGAAAGCCGGGAATCAGCAAATCGAATGTGAAGTGGAATTGTTTTATCCCAAAGAAGTAGAATCCATCAAGAAAGATTTGGCAGAATTAGTGAAGCAATTAGGTCAAGGAGATGATTTCGATGGTTATCCCGACACAGTAAAAATTGATACAACAGACATAAGTTCACTTGTGAAATACCTTGTTCAAAGTAAGGCCGAGTGGCTTAAGGGTAATTTCTCTGATGAAAATGCTGAACCAGATGATATCCCATTGGCTTATGAGTTGAAAGTGGATGTGCTGGAAGAAACAGCGAAATACATTACCATGGGAGTGAAAGAGACGACCTTGTTTAATGGCCCACGTCCCCGCTCTACCACCTACGGAATTACCTATTTGAAACCAGACGGAAAGAAAGTGGAAACATGTGAGTTGAATAGTGGTAAGATCGATGATATAAAGAAAAAATTGTTGGACAAAGTGAAAGCATATATTGGTGGGCTCATCGAAGGTGAAGATTTCAAAGCAGAAGATGTACTATATAAAGAAAACGAAGACAGTATTCTGACCAAGATTGATTTACCCTATAATGGAATATATGTTGAAAAGGACAGTATGGTCTTCCCTTATCAAATTGAAGAGCTAACAGCATTCACCTTTGGTCAGCCGGAAATAAAGATATCGTTGAAGGAAATGAAAGAGAATGGATGGCTTGGTAAAACGCTTTCCGATATATTTGAATAAATAGAAAAAGAAATAATATAAACTTTAATGGAGATTATGAAAAAGATTCTTCTTTGGATTCTCATGGTATGTCCTTTGACCATGATACAATGTGTTTCCTCTCCTTCCTCTAAGGATACTTCCAATGAATCCTCTAACGACAGTATATCCAACGACAGTGCCACAAAAGAAGAGAAGTTATCCTTCAATGTGAAAGGCATCACTTTCAACATGATTCAAGTCAAAGGAGGTACATTCACAATGGGTGCCACCCCAGAGCAAGGAAAAGCAGCTAAAGACGACGAAAAACCCACCCATAGTGTCACCCTTTCTACTTACTACATCGGTGAGGCAGAGGTGACTCAGGAATTGTATAAGGCTGTTGTGGGTGAAAACCCCTCAGACATTGAAGGCGCAGACCTGCCAGTTGTAGCAGTGAGCTATACAGACTGTGAGCTATTCATTGACAAACTAAACAAACTGACTGGACGTCAGTTTCGAATCCCCACTGAAGCAGAATGGGAATATGCTGCTCGCGGAGGCAGCAAGAGCAAAGGGTATAAATATGCTGGTTCAGACAGTCTTTCCGAGGTGGCATGGTTTAATGACATCAATAGCGGTCTCCACCCTGTGAAAGAAAAGTCACCCAACGAACTTGGTATTTATGATATGAGTGGCAGCGTAGATGAATATTGCTGTGATGACTATGCCCCCTACAGCAATGAGTCCCAGACTAACCCAAAAGGAGTTTCCGAAACTGGTCTCAACGTGATTCGCGGTGGAAGTTTCTGCAGTGACGAGGTTGACTGCCGTGTGTCAAGGCGCGGTAACACCCCTGGCTATGTCTTCGGCAGTCTCGGATTTCGCATAGCACTATAGTATCATAAAAAAAGCTCTTTTCTATAGTATCTTAAATAAGTCTGTACGTTTAATATGAAAACAAATTTTCAGATTATTCATCATAACTAAACTATAAAAAATAAAAAAAAATGAAAAAGAAGATTTTAACATTAGCAGTATTGTTGCTGTGTGTGTCGAACATGACAGCACAGTCAATTTATGGAACATGGCGTGGAATGCGTGAGGCCAACGAAGAGATATCTTCATGGATGTATATCGCATTCATAGAGGAGGACAACTCTTTTGCCATGATTTCTCAGAATTCATTTGCCGACGAAACAGTCAGCTTCGATGTAAACGTAAGAGGATATGGTCTGTTCAGCTTCGACGGCGAGAAACTCAATATGATGCTAGACGGGAGCAAGACACAAGCCTCATTAGAGGAAATTGTTTATAGCGATGAATTACAAAAAACTTTCAGACAAAACAGAGGTTTGAAAGCAACAATGGAAGCAGAGGTCCAAAAAACCTTCCGCACTACAAAAAAAGAACTTGAGAATGATTTGAATGAAAAAGCAGAACAGTTCCGTCACTGCAAAGTTGTTGGACTTACTCCAACTAAACTGATTATTCAATTCGGACTTGACGACGACGACCCTGTAGAGATATTTGAAAGGGATGATGAATTCGGACTAGATTGAGGTTAATTAGTTTTAAACTTTAGTATTAGTATGAAGACGCACTCTGTGCGTCTCTACTATACAAAAATTAATCAGATTAATTCAAACGATATGAAAAAGATAATCATTACAATTATAGCTGTTTGTTTAACTATTACTGTAAGTTCATGTGGCACTAATGAAAGTAAATCATCAGAGGAGAAGAAATGTGCGGAAAAGAACTGCGAGAGCAGCAATTGTTCAGAACAGCAATTAGAGACATCAGACCTCACCTTATTTGGTCTGAAGGGGAACGTGAAGGCAGTAACCGATGAAATTGGTAACACATATAATTTCACGAAAGAAGGGAAATTAGACCTGCCGGAATCTCAAATCAAGCGCGACGAAAGTGGCAAAATTGTCTCATACACAGTTGATGAACTGACTACAGAGGTTGCTTGGGATCAAGATGGCTATGTCGCTGAGACGAACTCACCTGGACAGAAGACCACATTCACATACGACGACCGTGGTCTGCTTCTCACGTCCTATACAGAAGTTGACTCATGGGAACTCAGCATCTATAAGTATCTGAAATTCGACGAGAAAGGAAACTGGATAGAACGTGAGCGCACATGGCTTGGTTACAGTGCGGGTGCCGGCGAAGGTGAAGACCCGATTTACAGGAACAAAGAAGTGGAGAAACGGACGATTGCTTACTATTAAAGGACTATTTGAGAACAGGGTATAAAATCTGACACATACAGTAAATTTGTATTCAGACTATTATAAAACGCCCTAGTCAAAACATTAAAGGCGACGTGAATTACGACGGCAAAGTGGACATCAAGATGTCATGGCAACTATCAACAACATAGCCGTACCATTGTCTTTGAACGGGCTGACGTAAACTGGGACAATGATGTGGATATCTCTGACATAGAGGCGATTATCAGCATCATCACTTATAGTTTAATTAGCCATTAGATGTTCAAATCATTATATTTATATATTTAACCAAAGATTTAAAAATTCCACACATACAAATAATCAATTAATTATGAAATATTGTTTGTTTTTAATGCTCACCTTAGTGACGACGGGGCTGTCAGCTCAACAAAAAATTGACAATCCGCAATGTGCCCGTAACGCACAAGGTCTGATTACTTTGCAAGACTGTCCGACAGAACATCCTCAGTTATCAGTGAAGATAAACGACGAATGCAACCATGTGACCATCTATCTCAATGGTCAGGTATTTCAGGAGCTTGAAAGTGAGGATGAATTCATCTCCCCCACAGATGACAAGTCTGTTCATTATTTAGATGCAAACTTTGACGGTCATTGCGACATATTTGTTGGTCCTGGCTGTTCACGCACCTACAGCTCTCTTTTTATCTGGAATCCGAAGACTGGAAAGTATGAAGAGGCAACAGGAAATACGCCTATGCAAAACTTCATGATTGACCCAACGAGTAAGCTGGTTTATGACGGTGGCAGTTCAAGCTACTGCGAAGAGGATGCATACAAGTTGAAATGGAACGGCAACCGTCTGGAGAAAACAGAAGAACTGAAGGTTATTACTGACCCGAAAGCATATCGTGAAAACGGTGTGAAATATCATTATACCGTAAAAAACGCCCAGACAGGCAAACTTATCAAAGCCACCAACTATAGGCAAAACCTGCCCTTATCCTGGCAGAAGCTTGTGAAAACTATGGAGTGGTAATAATTTAGCAATCCACGAATTCAAGGAATTGTTGCCCAAACTTATTTCTGTATCCCCGCATACATGGACGTATATCAGAAACAACTCGAGGCACTTGGACTCAAGCACTATACGAGTGAGGATTTTGACATCTGGGTGCCTGATGGTCACAAACATGGCGGTGGAATGTAGAGATAATCTTTAATTTAGTGAAAGAAGAGCTGAATAAGAGACTCTATTGCTTAGACAAGCATTTGATTTATAGTTGATAGCAGAGGTGAATGGAAAAAGATGGCATTGTATAGCTGAAGCACTATTGCATCGCAGAAAACCACATTTCAACCATCATACAAAAATCAAAAATATTCATTAAATTCATTAACAACATGAGAAAGATTTCAATTATCGGTATGTTGGCAGCAATGTTGCTGCTGTTCGCCCAGTGCAAGAATGAACAAAAGAGCGAGCCAAAGAACGGTGAAGCCCAAGTAGAGAACCAGGACAAAGCTGGAACCGAAACAGAAGGCACTTCTACAGAGGCAACATCTGAAGAAGGCAAAGAAGAAGGCGCAGTCAGCGAGATGAAGCTTCCGCTTACATTCAGCGGTGAAAAGCCGACAGTGAAGGATGTAGCAGATGCTCTGTCAAAACGATTCAGTGTGGAAGTAATTGGCGAAGAAGAGGCAGAGATGGAGAACCCAGGCTCCACCTATGAGGCCATGGCAGCCGCAGTGAAGTCTGGCAAAGGCGCTGAAGGCGAGGAAGTGAAAATCGACGAAGAGAAAGGCACAGTATGGTTCAAGCAAACATTCGGTGAAGAAGCCACTGTACTTGCAGTGAAACTTGACGGTGACAAGGCAATCGTTGATTTAAGATGCCTCCTTAATGGTGCTTTAAATCCTGCTCAGTTTGACGGAATCGAGGTATTTAAAGTTGACGCAGCCAACAAGGTACTGAATTATGAGGGCATGGAAGGCGAGACCATCATCGACGAGAAAGGCAATCTTAAATAAGATTGATTTTGCCTGATATCACCCTATAACGTTTTAACAGTTCAACTGGGTGATAAAAACATAAAGAGTGTGGGATTATTATAAAAAAATAAGCCACACTCTTTTATTCACAAAAAGGTGTAAAGTGACTTTTGTAAATTCAAAAGTAACAGACTTTATTAAGTATCCATATTTAAAAACACACATAATGTTCAAAAATAAACATATCAGTTTGTTTTATGCTATGTTATTAGCATATATACCTGTTAACATTTATGCATTTAATGCAACATGGGTGGCATCTGAACAAGGCTATGCAAACGGCGAGGAAATCAGTTCAATTGTAATTAATGAACAATTGAGTGTATCATTATCGAAAGGCAGTAACTCTGTTAGTCCCAAGTATTATCGTTCAGGCAATTCATTACGGATATACGGCGGCAACACCATCACCTTCTATGGTCCTGGAATCACATCTATAGAATTTTCGTTTGGTTCAGGTGGAGACTCTAATACGATGAACGCTGATGTTGGTGAATTTAATAATGGCAAATGGGTTGGAGAATCAGACGCCGTGACATTTTCGGTCGATGGAACGTCTGGTCACCGTCGAATAGCCGCACTGACTATCACTTACACCAATTATGGTCAATCACTATTAAAAAATCCAGATATATACGTAGATACCGACACCTATCTCACCAAGAAGTCTGTTCCTGTTCATATAAGCGGTAAGGAAGGATTATCGCTTTACCTGAAGACTTCAACAAATTCGGAGACACAGGATGAATTTAAGCAAATGTCAACAAATTCGGTGGACCTATTGATTACCGAAACAACAACCATCCAGGCTTATTCTCAAGATGCTGACGGTAATCAAAGCGACATGTCGGAAGCACAGGTGACAATTCCTGATGGTATTTTAACCGGTGACGGAAGCCTTGAATACCCGCTCGATGTCAGTTCGGCCATCGCACTGTCGGAAGCCGGATTATTCCCCAATAAGAAAGTATATATCAGAGGAACTGTTTCTCTGGTGGATTACCTGATTAATAGCAATAATGAAAGTGAAAATGGCACAATGACCTATTATATTTCCAATGACGGGAACCAGGAAAACCGACTAAAAGTGGTCAGAGGATATGGAATAAATGGTTCACAGTTTTATAACCTCAGTGATTTAAAAGCAGGCACAGACGTTGTCATACTATACGGTGAGTTGGCCTCGCAAGAAGGGGAGTCAGTGGTAATTCACAGCATGATTCATTCATTAAATGAACCAATAGAAATCCCCGAAGTCAAATCAATAGCAGAACTAACTGCAATGGCCACCCCATTTAAGAAAGAAATCACTTTGGGATACATACGTGGACTCATTGAATATAAGAAAGACGATTTGCTTTATGTGAGTGACAACACTGGCAGTATCCTGATAATAGGAGTTGACTATACCATCCATAAAGGTGACACAATTTTATTTGGGAAACCAGGATTATTATACTTAGACCATGGACATCCAGTCTTTGTACCTCAAATATTTAGTTGTGCCATAGTGTCCAGATTAAATATTATTACTCCCACAACTGTTGCAATCTCCAATCTACTTTCAGAAAAGTTAAAGTATTCCAGTATGTTTGTGTATATGGAGAATGTGAACATTCTTTCCGAAGAATTAACCAATGGCATCGTCGAAATATCACAGGATGGATCGCAATGTGAATTATATGACAGATGGAACGTAATCGGCAACCAAACCTTCGACACAGAGAAAAAATATAATATCAAGGGAATAGTGCAAATTTACGATGACAAGATTCAAATTCTGCCTCTCACCTATGAAGGAGTCACCGAAGTTAAAATTAAGAGACTAAAAGGAGATGTTAATAATGACGGGAGTGTAGATATTTCAGACATCGTTGCAGCCATAAATCAAATAGCAGGAAGCAGAGTTTATGAGAATTCAGATGTAAACAATGATAACCATGTGGACATTTCTGATATCGTAGCCATAATCAACATCATAGCCGGCAAGGATATGAGCAATCCGGATTTGACCGATCCCGCAGTGTTGGCAGGCTTATGCCCTGATTCAAACCATCCACATATAATTAATCTGGATGAATGCGGTAGATGGTCTTGCTGTAATATAGGCGCAAATGCTCCTTGGGAAATTGGTGGCTTGTACGCCTGGGGCGAGACAGAAGAAAAAACAGAATATACTTTAGATAATTATATATACAGATACAGTATTGACGTTCTCGGCTCAGAGATAGCCGGAACAGATTATGACGTAGTCCATGTGAAATGGAACAATGGCTGGGTTATGCCGAGCCGAGATGATTTCTATTGGTTTTCGAAATACACCAAAGG
>JAEEGL013500268.1_pt1 | contig 27210 bp, 21 predicted proteins | sample 9134231 | NCBI WGS metagenome assembly JAEEGL01 (sample SAMN16246548, study PRJNA631951) | gut metagenome | biome: gut microbiome; feature: rumen; material: fiber-attached | host: Bos | place: Iran: Karaj | collected 2018-10 | reverse complement strand
TACAAATTCTCATCTACAGGGCTGGGCTCTCTTTGGCATGACGGCAATGACGACAGCACAAAGAGCGACGCTAATGCACTGAAGATCAGTTGATTATGTTTGCTAAAAATGGTCATCTCTTTCACTAATTCTACACATTAATCACAGTTGAGGCGTTAATGACTTCCCAATCGTCCACCGCAGGATCGAAGGTAATCACAGAAGGTCGTCCTCCAGGTCCAAGCTCCACCGGACTGAAAAGGAGGGTATAGATGATCTTATGGTTGATCTCCCAAGCGGGGATCTCTTCCAAATAAAGGCGCGCTGACTTTGTCAGATTCTCAGAAAGGAATTCCACACCGTTGCGCTTGGTCTTAAGGGTGAACTCGACCGAGACGGTCTGGCGATGCCCAAGGGAATCAAGAGCCTGCGGAAGGGTGAAGAACTCGGGGATTATGACCGAAGCCTCCTCTGTCTTGATGGTGACAGGATCGGAAGCTGACCTGGATGTCAGCGCTCCGTCATTCGTCCAGACACGGTTGCTGTCGAGATCCAAAGGTTTGTTCCATTCGACGATTCCCACGGAAGGCTCGGAAGCGAGGGTGAACTCGGCTCCACCTTTCTTGTAGAAATCATGGATCGTCGCCTTGTTGACGACAAGTTCCCACTCGTAGACCGTACCGTCTTCCTCCTCCATCCGGTCGAAGGCCAGCTGGGCCATGACCGTAACTTTGGAGAGGGCGTGATGGAATATGATCGGAACTCCGTTCGATCCGTCAATCCCCTGCCCGCTACCGTCGGGGTTGTCACCGTAACCGACAGACTTGCTGCTGTACATCACGTCCTGCTGGCCGGCCTCTACATCGTAACCGGAGTAGGTGATCTTGTCAGCGGCGACTTTAACGCCGGAAAGGCCATAGGGATAGAAACCTTCGAAATCGATAGTCGTGTTTTTCGGCCAGTAATATGTCGTGGAGGGCCTCCAGACGCCATCGACCGAGTTATATGAGATCCTCTCGTTGTCCATGAAGTAGTCTCCGATGGTACCTTCCGCCCACGCATAGACACCGAAAGTCTCGCTCGTGGGAAATACTGTCCCCTCGATGCCGACCCTGGTGGCATAGGACGCAGTCTGGAAAGCGATCTGCCTGCCATCGGTACCTGGCACCTCATTCTTGGTGCAGGAAGCGAAGGCAATCGCGAGCGCGGAGGCTGAAAGGATCACTTTTCTGATGCTCATGACAAAGTAATATCTTATAGTTGAATAATTTGCGTTACAGTCACATTATCCCAATCGGCGACGGCCGGATCGAAGGTGATCGAAATGGGACCGTCAATGAAAGGATCGATACCACCATTGGTAAGGCTCGGACTGAAGACCAGGTCGTAGTAAACGCACTGGTTTATGCCCCATGTGTCAAGCGCGGGGCTCTTGAGCAGACCCGTCACATTAAGATTCGGCTCAGTGTAAAGGAGGCGCTCCTCGGAACTGCCAGTTGAGGTGTGGTAGGTCTTGATGGTAGCGTTGATAGTAACAGACTGCTTGTTAAGCACCTGAGGCAGAACAATAAAGGGCTCGCCAAGAATCTGCTGCTCTTCCGTGAGCTCCCCTTCCGCACCCTCGATGGAGATGTTCGTCAAGGCGTCCGAAGGATCCCATGCGTTGGTCTCGGGCTTGACCCATGTGCCATCCTCTCCCAGAGTCAGGGAAAGCTTTCCGCTTGTGAGGATGTCATTGAGGGTGATGCTGTTGATCGTAACTTCCCAGCGGGTGACGTCACCAGTCTCGGAGGTGGCGGACAAATAGAGAGCGCGCACCTTGAAACCGACCTTCGCCAAGGCATGATGGAAAAGAGTCGGAACTCCCTCATAACCATGATTATAAGTATTGACGTTACCAGTCAAACCAGTGACCTTGTCCGAATACATCACATCGACATCCTGATGGGCGTTGACATCCCAGACCGGGTAGCTGATGCCGCTCTGGGTGATGACCGGCGCTGGAGCGTCAATTCCGTCCTCTGTGTAAGGGGAATAGCTGATGAAATCGAGGGTGCCGGTCTTGGGCCAGTAATATGTGATCCCAGTGGTAGTCCAACGATTGGATGGCTCAACATAGGAGACTTTCTGATTCTCCATGAAGTTCGAGTTGTCCACCGGATTGACGGCCTTGTACCATGCGTAAGTGCCAAACGGAATGTCCTTGTACCGATCCTTGTAGTCTTCAGGGTCGGCCTTTGTCACGACACTGTGGTCAGCCCACTGGAAGAAAATCTCCTTCAGAGGCTCTTCGACAACAGTCTTGGTACAAGAGGTGAGGATCACCCCAAGCGCGCTTGTAATATATAATATCTTTCTCATTTTCAAGTATTACACCGGAATTGCTAAATCTCCGTCAATATAGTCCCAATCTTCAACAGCAGGATCGAAATCGATCACAGACGGTTCGTCAGTCGGATCTCCACCACCATGGTGACCAACGGCGGCAGGATTAAAACCAATCTCATATATTATGAATTGGTTGATACCCCAGGACTCGATCTCCTTGGAGTAGAGCGAAGCGGTGACATCAACTCCGGACTCACGAAGAACAAGTTTCTCTCCATTGCCGTCCCCGAGGTCGCGATAGGTCCTGATGGTGACATTGATAGTCACGGTCTGGTCCACGAGCTCCTGAGGGAGCACAAGTATAGGGTTGCCAAGAAGATGCAACTCTTCGGTAAGCGGCAATATCTCATCGAGTGACTGAGGTATGGAGACCTTCTCCTCTTCGGGATCCCAGACATTATTCTCGGGCTTAACCCATTTGCCGTCCTCACCGAGAGTGAGGGTGAGCTTGCCTGTCGAGAGGATGTTATTGAGAGTAATGCTGTTCACATCGACTTCCCAACGGGTGATGTCCCCAGCCTCAGCTGTCCTGTTCAGATAAACGGCCTTGATCCGGAAAGCGATCTTCGCGAGCGCATGGCGGAAGAGAGTCGGAACTCCCTCATAACCATGGTTGTAGGTATTGACATTACCAGTCAAACCAGTGACCTTGTCCGAATACATCACATCGACATTCTGGTGGATGGCGACGTTCCATGACGGATAGCTTATCCCCTCTTCCGTGATGACAGGAGCCGGAGCATCAAGTCCGTCCACTGTGTAGGGCGAATAGCTGATGAAATCAAGGGTACCTCCCTTGGGCCAGTAATATGTGGTCCCGGTAGGGGCCCAACGGTTCTTCGGCTCGTCATAGGACACGGACTGATTCTCGATCATCAGCTTGTTGTCGGCAGGATTGGATCCCTTGTACCAAGCGAAGGTGCCAAACGGGACATCCTTGTAGTTGTCCTTATAGTCGGCAGGATCCGCCTTGGTGGCCACGCTGTGGTTCGCCACCTGGAAAAGGATCTCCTTCTGGGGTTCTTCAACCACAGTCTTTGTACAAGAGGCGAAAACCGCCACCAACGCACCTGCGAGGAATATTGTTTTTCTCATGTTCATGTCCTCTTTACAGCTGGATTGTGAAGTCTCTCGAATAGAAGTCCCAGTCGGCGACTGCGGGATCGTAGGTGATCGTAACGTCCTCCGGAGAGTCTTCCGTGCCGGGCCCGCCAGTGGTGGCGGTAGGCTTGATCTTGATGACATAGACGATGTTCTGGTTCATCTCCCAGGCGTCAATGTCAGAAATACTCACAAGATCAACGGCTCCGGTCTGGTAATCCTCCTCCACGACTCGGCCATTAGGCAGGGTCGTCTTGATGTGGACTGTGAGCTCAAGAGTCTGCTCTCCTTCCTTGAGAGCCTGAGGCAATACATAGTTGCCCAGGGAAGAAAGGTCGCTCGGCTCGTCGGAGAGAGTGATGGTCTCCCCTCCCAGCAGATCCACGTCCTCAAGCTGACCGGACGGGTTGGTCCAGACATTACCCTCGGGCTTCGTCCATTCACTGGCGCCGTTTGCCCATGTGAGAGCGCAGTCACCCTTGGTGTAAACACCTGAGAGTTTGGCGCTTGTCACTGTCAATTCCCATGTCGTCACATCATCACCGTCTGTGTAAGAGGTGAAGTTCGCCTGGATCCTGAAAGAAACCCTGGCAAGGGCGTGACGGAAAAGGGTAGGAACACCTGTGAACCCGGAATCGGCCGTTCCGTCAGCATCATCGGTGATCTCATTGACATTGGATGAGCAGGTGGCGAGGTCGGCGTACATCAGATCGGTGTCGCCGACAGTATATTCAGGATAGTAGAACGAATAGCCAGACTCAGTCTTGCTGACCACGGGGAAGGTGCCGGCCACCTCGCTTGTCCCCTCGAAAGGAGAGTAGCTGATGAAGTCGATACTTCCGCTCTTGGGCCAGTAGTAGGTGTTGTCAAGAGTGCGCCAGGCGCCGTCGGAAAGGCCAACCCTCTCGTTGACCATCTGCTCGTCAGTGCCGTTGAACCAAGAATATGTGCCGAAGGTGCCCTCGTACTTAAGCCCCGAGGCGCGGGTCCTGATGTACTTCGCGACCTCGAAAGAGATCTCATCGCCGGTCTCGGCAACGGGATCCACTTTCGCGCATGACGCTAGAATCGTCATCGCCGCGGAAACATATATCAAAATCTTTTTCATCTATCGGCAATATTTATATGGTCAAATTTCCAGCTGACGTCAAGCTCCACTCGGCGATAGCGGGATCGAAAGTGATCGGATCCTGGGACACCGCATCGATGGTGATCGTGTACACGACGCTCATGTTGGGCAGCCAGTCGGGGATATCCAAGCTATAGAGATCGACCGTGGAGGTGATTTCATCGCCATCAACAGTGCTGCCGTCCTCAAAGACGGAACGGATCGAGAACACGACATTGAGCTGCTGTCCCTGAGTGAAGCCGTAACCCCTGACCAAAGGCTGGGGAAGGAGGATGCGGCTCCTGACGGAAGGGTAATAGTCCTTTCCGGGCTCGGAGAGCACCAGCTGTCCGCCAGGGTTGAAGTCATACACGACTTCCCCACTCTGGTCCGACCACACAGGATCGGAGTTCTGGGTGTAGCTTCCCTCATTCCGGATATTGCTGAGCCAGACGTCTTTGACGACGATCTCGCTTCCGGTCACATTCGGATTGGCATTCTCGGTACTGCGGAACACTACGGCGACCTGGGTCAACTGGTGACGGAAGAGCGTCGGGACGCCCTGGGTGTTGCTGCTGACAGCATATTCACTCAAGTTGGCGGTCTGGTCGGTGGTGAGGTCAGCTACCATCAGGTCCACATCGGTCTCAGGAACGATCTTGTAGCGAGGGAAGGCGAACCCGTCTCGCTTCGTGTAGGTCGGCACGGCGGAGAATCCCTTCGAGGCCGCGCTGGCGGCATCGACATAAGGAGAATAGGACGCGAAGGTCAGCTTCGCGGTCTTCGGCCAGAAGTACCTGGTCGCAGTCCCCCACTCTCCCTCCGCATAGGAAGGGCCGTACAGAACCTCCTCATTCTCAATGAATACGGTACCATCGCCGTCTGTCTCCCAATCTGTCGGGGTGAAGAAAGCGAATGTTCCGAAGGTGTCCTCTGTGCTGTAGGCGTTGTAAGCTCTCGTCTGATGGAGATAATTGACAACGTTGAAAGTGACTGCCTGTTCTACGGTATCCTGCACCTCGACCTTGGTGCAGGCGGCGGAGGCCACCAGCACCGGCAGGGCGAGTATGAGATACTTCTTCATGATAAAGTTGTTATGGTTTATTATCAATCCTCTACAGGTATATTTATGGTCTGGGCTGTGGCCTCGACCCAAGGGGCAACCGCGGGGTCAAAGGTAATAGCCTCTGTGACAGGATCGATAGTCACGGTGTAGATGATCCTCTGGTTCATGTTCCAGCTGGGAATATCGATCGAGTTGAGTTTAGCCTTGACGGTGATGTCATCCTCATGGAGGTAGACAACGTCTTCGTGCTTGGCGTCAAGGTCGAAAGTGATCTGGATCTCAACGCTGTTGGTAAGCGTCTGAGGCAGAACGGAGCGCAGCTCGAGCACATCGACAGTCTCACCGGTTGTCGCGTCCTCAGCAAGAGTGAGGGTGGGAGTGGCGAGAGTCAGAGTGGTGCTGTCGGTCGCGGTCCAGCCGACCTGGGTGCCGTCCGAAGCGGGAGTCCAAGGAGACAAAGTGAGGCTGCTTCCTGAACCGCTGTTCGTGAGGCTGAGATCACCTTTGCAGGCGACATTAACCACTTTGGCGCTGGTGACAGTCGCGACATAGTTGGTCCCAGTATGGCTTCCGCCGGCAGCGAGGCCAAGCTTGAAGCTCACCTGAGAAAGGAGATGACGGAAGAGGGTGGGGACCCCAGTGTATCCACTGTCGGTAGTTCCTTCCTTCAAATCGTCAGTGATCTGCGTGCCATCAGCATTGTGATCAGTCCTTCCGGCACCGAAGACGGCGTCAGCGACCATTATGTTGTCATCCTCCGCCACCTCATGGCCTTTGATCTTGAAAGTAGCGTTGCCTGCGGTCAACTCCGTCGCGGGAAGATCATTCTTCGAAGCATAGGAGAAGAAGTCGACCGTACCGGTACGGGGCCAGTAATATGGCGACCCGACAGGAGACCAGACACCGTTGCTCTCGACAACCTTGACATTATCAATATAGGTGGCCCCATTGTAGTAGGCAAGGGTGAAGAAATAATCACACTCGGCCTTGAAGTTGGTACCTTGAACCCTGGTCTGGGGAAGGTAACTTGCCACCTGGAAAGATATAGGCTGCGCAGGGGCCACTGCTGTCTCAACCTTTGAGCAGGCTGAGACAGCGGCCAGAGCTGCAGCTATGAATAGAAGCTTTTTCATTATACAAAATCTATAACGAATCAATTACGGCTCGGTAGGAGTTGTCGAAGGAGTGGTCGTAGTAGCCTCCGGGTAAGTGTAGGAAGCCGCGGCCGCCTCAGACCATTTCTCAACAGCGGGATCGAAGAGGATCCTGTCGCCGCTGACAGCGTTGATCGTGATGTGATAGGTGTACCTGTAGTTCATCTGCCATTCTGTGATGGAAGGAGTGAACTTGGCGAGAGGGACATCCTTAACTTCGATGGTCTCGGTGAATTCGGTATTATTCTCCGGGTGCTCCTTATCTGTGTAATTGGTCTTGAGCGTGTACTTGAAAGAAACGGTCACAGGATACTCTGTCGTGGCCTCTTCAGTTGCAGTAGCAGCTTTCTCCACACTAAGGACCTGAGGCATGACAGTACTCCATTTCATGAGCTCCTTGTACTCTGTAGCCGCCTCGGGGAAAGTCTTGGTACCGGTAGTCTCAAGAACAAGTCCGGAAACAGTATTGGGAACAGTTCCGATTGATGTTCCGGCGACCCATTTAGCACCATCTTTGAACTTGGACTCACCAGGTGTGGTAGTGGGTGCGGCAAAGGTCAGCGAAAGAGAACCTTGATTGATGCAAGAGACCTTAAGCTCGTTAATGGTGGCAGTGAAGGTATACTTGTCATCAGTAACAGCGCTGGCATCGAGCTTGACATCGAAATAGATCTGGGACAGCATGTGACGGAACAGGGTGGGAACGCCTTCAGAAACCTTATCCAAATAGTATCCAGGATCGCTGTTTGCCTTCTTGTTGTTCTTCTTATAACCATAGGCGGCGTCGGCGACAAGGATATTGTCCGATACCTTGATGGTCACGTTAGGATAGGAAACAGAATTCTCAGCGACATTGGCGGGAGCAGGAAGAGGTGATCCGGCGAAAGAGAAGAAATTGATGTAAGTCTTCTCTGCCTTGGGCCAGAAATACGGGCGGCCAGTGGGAGCCCACTGGGTGGGTTCGGTGGTATCATCGGGAATTACGGTCACGTTTGTCATGAACGGCTCGCCAGCGGTGGCTCCATCGGCGTGGACCCAAGCATACGTGGTGAACTGATTGTATCCTTCCGTTATGAGAGATGTCTCACCGGCCTTGGTGGCGGTGGAATAGTCAACTACCTTGAATGAGATGGCCTCATCGGGAGTCTCGATGGTGGTCTCAACCTTCGAGCAAGCGGTGGCGGCGACAAAGGCCGCAGCGGCGATGATGATATACTTTTTCATGTTATTGATCGTGTTTAAATGGTTATTTGACATCAAAATTATTCAGGAAGAGAATAGGATCCACCAGCAGCCAGCGACCATGCCTCAACAGCCGGGTCAAACTTGATCTTATTACCCACGGGATCGATGGTTATGGCATAGGTGTACTTGGTATTGATGTTCCATGCGGTTACCGCGGAAGCGAACCCGGTAAGAGGCTTGGAGAAATTAAGAATCTCAGTCAAATAAGGTGTAGCCTTATCTTCAGGAGTAGCGTCGGTACCATCATAATAGACTTCGATTTTATAAGCGATGGTGAAAACATCAGTAGCGCTGAGAGTATGAGGGAGAACCGTGCGCTCCGCAATAAGATCTACCGCATCAGTAGAAGTAGTATTCTTCGCAAGAGTTAAAGCAAGAGGAGCGGTATCTGTTCCATCAGTGGCCTTGGTCGGGGCGATAGTCTCGGTAGCACCATCCTTAGGAGTCCAAACTTTAGCTTCAGACCAAGCTTTGGTGTTGGATGTGGCATCGTACGTGTTGGTGACAGTATAGGTACCGACATTCGAGGTAACAAGATTGGTAAGACCAACCTTATTATTCTCTTTATCTTTAACACTCTCATCATTGAGAATGGTGACAACGAACTTGGTGTTGGCAGCTTTCTTCTGCTCAGTAGTCTCAAGCTTGACAGTAAACTTAACTTTAGAAAGGAGATGATGGAACAGGGTGGGTACACCTTCGTCAACTTTACTGATATCAGTATATTTTTTAGAATTGCTTGTCTGATTCAAAGCGGCATCAGCGAGAAGGATATTGTCGTTTTCGCCAATTGTTTTCTCGGAGTAAGTTGCCGTAACAGTCTGTGTGGGATTATTGCTATCAATATTAATAGCAGGTTCCAGAGCAGCCTTCGAGCTAACATAAGAATAGAAATTGATGTAGCCCGTCTTAGGCCAGTAGTAGTCACGCTTGGGAGACCACTCAGTATTCTTCCAAAGAACCTCAACACCATTCATGTAGATCTGAGGTTCACCGATAGTGGGGAAGAACTTCGCGATAGTCTTGAAATAAGCCTTGTCAGGACTAGTATAGAGGCCAGGCTCATTCTGAAGAGCTGTTTCGCCAGCCCTTGTCTGGGTGGAATAGTTAGCGATATTGAACTCAATTTTCTGTTCGGGAATGACGGTCTCGTCAATCTCGGTTTTGGAGCAGGCGGCAAGAGTAAGAGCCGCGATTCCAAGGAAAACAAAATACTTTTTCATAACTGTAACTTTTTAATTTTTATTTATTTACTTTAACTTTTATTCAACTGTAATGTCAATTATTCCGGCATCAATCCAGTCTTTCTCGACAGGGATGAGCTTGATGATCCCGGTGTCGGGCTCGATGATGATCGTGTAGGTGTAGCGCTTGTTACGCTCCCACTTCTTAATGTAATCGTTATCACCGGTTCCGGTCTTGAACTTGTTAAGCAGGACGCTCGAGGCTGTCACTTCCTCCTCGACTTTCTTGCCTCCCTCCCCTTCATATTCAGTAACGACCGAGAATTTGATGGTCATTTTGACAGCATCCGTGCTTTGAGGGATAACGCTCTGCCAACCAACGATTTCCTTTTCAGTTCCGTCAAGGGCAATAGGATAGGTGGCGCTGGGGGTGATCGTGGCTTCTCCGTCGAGATTCGTCCAATCATTCACTACAGTCCAGGCCTGCGTTTTAGGTTCATTGCTGCCGGGGTCCACGTTAGTGAGAGATAAGGTTCCCTTGTTCGCGACGTCCGAGATAGAGAACTCCTTAACGTTAACAGTCCACTTGACGGTCTTGCCCTTGACAGTCTCGCTGGATTTGGAGACCTTACCCACGAAACGCACCTGCGAGAGGGCGTGGTGGAAAAGAGTGGGGACTCCTTCAGCCACTTCGTTCTTGCCATAAGTAGCGGGATTGACATTGGCCTTGTAACGCCATGCCAGGTCGGCCCACATCAGTTTATCAGTAGCGGCGACTTGAACATCATTCCAAGCGAATGTGGCCTCGAACTTACTGGAGGAGGCATTCTTCGCGTAGGTGATCGCCGGCGATCCGCCGTACCACGAGATGAAGTCGATATAACTTTTCTGTCCCTTCGGCCAGTAATAGTCGTGCGGCGGAAGCCACTCCTTGGTGTCGGCGTGCCAGGATATTATCTGGCCGTCCGCACCGAAAAAGTCACCAAACTCCTGGGCTGTCCCGATAAAACCTTCGGAATGAAGGAAGCCGCGGCTGGAGAAAGCCCTGATCCCGTCCTGGTCGATCACGGACACAGGATCACCGTCAGCCCTGGTTTGGGGTGAGTAGGTGCCCACCGCGAAAGAGACTGCCTTGAGAGGCGCCTCGTCGACCTCCATCTCGGAACATCCGAGCGGGACGGCCAGGGCGGCAAGCAACGTTATTTTAAACCAATTATTCATATATTATTTTATCTTTATCATTAAAGAATGATCTCACCATTGACTTCCTCCCAGTCATCCACAAGAGGCTGGAAACCTCCGCTCTGCGGCTTGACAGGAGTCGGATCAACGATGGTCCAGGTCTCGTCGATGAGAAGCCAGTGATGCTCGATGGCGTCCTCGGTACGGAAGACCTGATTCAGGTTGACCTCTTTCTGGAGAAGGTTACCGGCGGTGTCGACGACATTGAAGGTCACGATAAGGTCGGAGGAAGCGTCCTCCAACTTGCCGAAGGTGTTGAAAACAGCGCAAAGGACGTCCTTGTTATCCCCTGCCATATTCTTGTCAGTGCTCTTAACAAGGTCGAAGGCGACAGCGGTTGAAGGGCTGGTGGTGCGCTCGTTGGGCCCTATCTTGTTGGAAGGGCTGAGACCGGAGATCACGGCGGTGGCGCTGGAGGCGAACTGCAGGCCCTCAACGTGGATCTGGATGTAGTACGTGTCGATGACGGTGTAGGCGGTCGTCTCAACGACAGTCAACTCGTCATGAGGAGAGATACGGTAGTCCTGGTCGCGGGAAACCATCAGATGGTCAGGCTGATAGCTGATGGTTCCGGAATAGGAGCTGCCTCCCGCGTAGTGGGCGGCGGCGGAGGCTGGCATCTCGGAAGTGTAAGCGAGGATCTCATCCTCGTTATTCTCGTTCCTGATCAAAGTCGACGGGGTGTCGAAATTGTACACCAGGAAGTCATAGTTACCGTAGCTGATGTTGAGGAGGCCGCTGATGACCTGATGTCCCTGCTCGTCAACGCTCTTTTCAGAGATGAAGCTCTGGGTGATAAGGGCGTGCGTGTTGCGGTCATAGACCATGACGCGGAGCATGTCGGTGTTGGTGTTGGGGATCTGGACCTCAGGGTTATAGATGTCGCAAGTGACATTCGACACGCCATCAAGGTTGATGGTGACCTTGAGGAGAATCTTCTCCATCATGTCCTCGAGAGGACGACGGTTGCAGGCCGCGACGACAGCCAGGACGCAGAGAAGAAGCGAAGAGATTATAACTGACTTTCTCATTTTGAGCCTCCTTTCTTTGTACGGGTAACGTTGAACGGCACGACGAGGCTGACCTTGGCCTTGGTCGGGCCCCAGTAAGAGGCGGTACCGACCTCATAAGGGTCGCGGATCAGCTTGGAATAATCATCCATGGGAATATAATGCCTGTAATCAGTTTGCAGGAATCCAAGTCCGAGACTGAGCTCGAGACGCCCCCAGTTGGAGCGGCCAAGCCTTGCGGACCAACCGCCGGTAAGACCGGCTGACCAGTACTCGTACTGATAGTCGAACTCCCTATCATTCTGCAGGTCACCCTTAGCGGACATTCCGTAGGCGCCGAGGAAGAAGCCGCGGAGCTTGTCAGTGCCATGGACATCCCAAGGCTTAAACCAGTAGCGGAGCTCAGGACCCATCTGCCAGTTCTGGAAGCAATACTTGTTGCCGGTCTCCCACCAAGGGAACACATCCTCCCACATGAAGGAGATCCTGCGTCCGATGGGAATTTCAATCTCAGCGTTGAGAGCTGTCGCCGCATCAAAGAGGAGATTGGTCTTGAGGGCGAAAATGGTCTGCTTGTAGGACGAGTTGTACTCAGGGATATCAACCTGAAGGGATTCCTCTTCCATTGAGACCGAATCATCAAGATCGACGGCGTAAAGGCTCTCTTCAACCTCGAGGTTATCGGAGATCTCCGGAACGGGGATCGTGATGTCGAACGGGAAGACCAGGCGGAAGGCGGCGTAACGCAGCCTCACCAGGGCAGCTTTCGAACGGTTGGCCGGCCAGGGAGCGACTCCCGGAGAGAGGCGAATCTTACCTTCCAGTCCGGGGAAACGGCTCACCAGATACTCTTTCATTGAAGCGGCACGACCGTTGGCCAAATCCACATTATGGGCGTAATTACCTTCCGGGGAAGACTGAGCGATCACCAGGAGAGAGTCGATCAGGCCCGTTCCGTGGACAGCGATCACACTGTCGAGCTTGGCGAGGGTCTGGGGATTCTCGAGATATCCCGGGGTGAACTCAGGAACATTCACAGGGAAGAAAATACGGAAATCGTAGCTATACTCACCCGACCCGACCTTGGAGACACGCTCTTGGGCGAAGGCCCCAGGAAGGAAGGCGAAGAGCGACAGGGCAAGGACCAAAACGTCCTTCAGGGCCCTGAGGCTAGCTTTCCGAAGTATGTTCTCTGACTTAAACATCAACTTTCATAAATTTTTTCCAATGCAAAGTTACTAATAAAATTTTTAATTACAAAAATAATTTTGCGAAAAAAGTTGTCAATTTTCAAAAATAATTTTGCATTCTTAAAAACAATTATTATATTTGCTGTCGGAAAACCACACAAAAGGTTTTTAAAAAATGATTTAATACACCTATTAATATTAATAATATGAAACGGTTCGCTTTTTACCTCACCTCGCTGTTGGCTCTGCTCGCTGTAGCGTGCAACCAAATCGACGAAGGCCTCGATCTGGAACTTGATTCCAGCAGCAAGCAGCAGAAGATGAACTTCGACATCATGGTCACCAGGGATGGCCAGGTCGTTTCCAAAGAAAGGGTCGGAGTAATGACCAGGGGATCCGTCGACACGAGCGACAAACTCGCGACAATGGATGAAGACGTCCCCTTCGGATTGATCGGAATTGATTTCGAGCACAACCGTCTTCTCATCGACAACGCCAATGTCACCGGTGGAAAAGAGGGCTACAGCACATTCTTCGACGGCTTCCTCTGGAATGGAACGGAGAAGGTTAACCTCAGCGCCTATTATCCGAGAGTCGGCAGCGTCGACTACGGGGACGGTTATGAGTCCTACTCTATCCCCTACACCGTGAAAGAGACCGATGCCGGTCCTCTGGTGTCAAAGACTGTCGAGAGGGCCATCGATCAGCTCAACATGGTTCCCCTCGTGTTCCAGCACATCACCAACGACATCGGTTACAAGATCTGCGACATCACTCCTGACAAGAGTCTCCAGGGTCTTATCCACCTTAGGAAAGTGACGGCGACCAATGTCGCTTCAGCTGGAGTTTATGTGAATGATGTCCTGTCCGGTTCCGGAGTATGGCACAAGCAGGGATATTACAGGAAGGTCGTGGTCTTCGAGGGCGACGCCAAAGTGGGAGTCGGCTCGGAGAACGAGCTCTTCGTCGGGTATGACGCCCTCGTGGAGCGTATGGCCGACAGCCACAGGTACTACTCGATTCCGGATGACATCGAGATCGGCAAGCAGTGCGTGGAAGTGGTCTTCGACGTGGAGGGATTCAAACACAACAATTATTATTACGAGCCGCTCAAGAACCAGGTCAGGAAGTTCATGCTCTACGGACTTCTTCCCGACAATGTGTTCGTGTTCGGCAAGCAGTACACCTTCCACATTGGTTTGGATCTCAGCTCCATTTACCGTGAGATCACATTCGCCCCTGCCGTGGCAGACTGGGAGACAACAATTTACGAAAACAACGAAGACTTTTGATCTGGAGTTTATTAATATTCCTGCCTTGCTTTCTGTGCTTGTTCTCGGCGCTGGCTCTTTTGAAGCTGTCGTCGAGAACAGACACTGTCTCATTGGTATTTTTCCTCCTGGTTTCCATCGGCTTCTACCTTCTTGCTGAAGCCTGCCTGATGGACGGGAGAGCCGGCGAGACGGAACTTACGAGGGTAGCGTTCCTTAGGCAGTTGGCCGCGCCTTGCATCATCCCATTCGCCATCCACTATCTTCGAAAGCTCAGGAACAACAACTTGGTGATACGTTCACTGGGGATGATCTGGCTGGTGGTCCCGGCGGTCATGACCACCGCCTCGCTTGTTATGTACTTGATGATTGGTGAGCCGGCCATAATCTCTTTCCTCGGAGAGGTGAACTCAAGAGGGATCGAGGCTCTCAGGGAATACAGGGGCAGTGTGGAGTACGCTTTTTACATACTCGCTTCTTATGGCCTCAGGATCGTGCTGGCTGTTGAGTTCCTGATCCTTATGGGATACCTCACCCACCTGGCGATCAAGGAGCGCTTCAGTCTCAGGGATCTGATAAGATTCTTCGCCGGCGGAGAGACCAAAGTGATCCATCTTCAGACGATCTTGCTCACCCCGGTTTTCCTTACTATCTGGGCAAGGATATTCAACTTCAATTTCACTCTTGCCCAGGACAAGCTCTTGTGCGTCAGCGGTGCCTTGATTATTTGTTTTTTCCTCGCAAACTTCTCTTTCACGGCGCTGTTTGGAGCCAAAAAGATGGTAAGCCGGAAAGAAATGCGCCTCGTTAGCCGTTACAACTACAGCCAGAAGAGCAAGGCGCAGGTGGTGGAGGAGATGATGAATGGCCTCCTGGAAGAGGCTGAGACAGAGGCCCTCGAGAGAGTCCAGGCGAAAATCGGGAAAAACCTTCACATCGAGGAGTTCAAGTCAGAAGAACAGTCCCCTGAGCGGTCGGAGATCGCTTCAAAGATATTCGATGCGGTAACAGAAACTTGGGATGAGGAAGACCTGCTTGGAAAGTTCCAGAGACTGATGCGGGACGAGATGCTCTTCCTCAAGCCGGGACTTAGCCTTGAGGATGTCGCTGACAAGCTGGACACCAACAAGTTCTACATCTCCAAGATGGTCAACAACACCTTCAACATGGGCTTCCCCGAGGTAGTCAATATCCTGAGAGTAGACTATGCGGAGCAGTACATTCTCAACCATCCGGGAGCCAAGCAGACAGAGATCGCGACCAAATGCGGATTCTTCAGCGCCTCGACCTTCAACACCATATTCAAGAAAGTGACCGGTATGACGCCCAAGATGTGGGTCGCCGCAAAAGAAGCGAGTGATCAGCAACAATGACGGATTTCTCGAAATACAGTTTATTGATGGTCGATGACGTGCCTCTGAACCTGCTCGTCGTGACCAAGATGCTCTCACGTTTCAACTTCAGGATCCGCACCGCCTCCAACGGCATAGAGGCCCTCCAGAAGGTCGCCGAGGAAAAGCCTGACCTCATCCTTCTGGACATCCTTATGCCTCAGATGGACGGGTTTGAAGTTCTGCGTCGCCTTCGTTCCGATCCAGCCACCGCTGACTTGAGAGTGGTCATCCTCTCTGCCCTCAACACAACGGAGGATATAGTCAAAGGGTTCAATCTCGGGGCCAATGACTTCATTACCAAACCGATAATCATGGAGAAACTGATCAGCAGCGTTTCCGACCAACTCCGTCTGTCGAGGAAGGGCACCTCTGATCCTTCATTATAAATGAATATTTGTTAAATTCGCGTCTAACAACAAAAGTAATAAACTGATGAGAAGATTATTGCTCACAATAGTGGCCGCGCTGGCAATGACCAGCCTGTACGCCCAGAACGCCATGGTTGAGGCGACCCAGAAGGCGACTCTCGCCAAGGAATTTCTCGAGAACGGGGAATATCAGAACGCCTTGACCGGATTTCAGGAAGCCTTGGCTCTTGCCCAGGGATGCGGCGAGGAAGGATTCTCCCTTGTCACAACCTGCAAGACCATTATTCCCAAGACAATGAGGGCCATCGCACGGAAGGCTCTCCAGGACGGCGACTACGACAAGGCTGTGGCCTCGCTCAAGGATGTGGCTGCTTTTGCCGGAGAATATGGCGACACACAGTCCGTCACGAACGCTAAAACCCTTATCCCCCAAATCCTTGTCAAAAAAGCCGGGATTCTTCTGGACGAGGGCAAATACGAGGAAGCCGCCCAGGCCTGCAATGAGGCCCTGGCTGAGGATCCTTCAAATGGGATTGCCGCATTGAGGCTCGGTATGGCGCTCGAATCTTCCGGTAATTACTGGAACGCTGTCGACGCCTACGAAAAAGCCTCAAAGAACGGGCAGGCCAAGAACGCCGCGGCAAAGCTCGGGAAATGCTATTTGCTCAGAGCCCTTGATGAGCTCAAATCCAAAGACTTCGGCGCGGCTGTCAAAGACGCGGTGGCCAGCAACGGGTATGTTCCCAATCCGCAGGCCCTGCAAATTGCCGGCAACGCCTCGATGATGTCCGGTGACAGGGCCGGAGCCATCAAATACTTCGAGCAGTACCTGTCCGCCGCTCCTTCAGCGGCCAACATCGGTCAGGTGGCCTATGTGGTGGGCGCTCTTAGCCAGGAAGGCGGAGACAACACCAAGGCGATGGAATATTTCTCCAAGGCCGTCTCCGATCCCACTTACGGAGCTGAAGCTAAGAAGGCTCTGGACGCGCTCGGAAAGGCTTCTAAGAGGAAGCGCTAGGCGGTTATCTGGTTACCGGTATACAACTCGTAATATTTTCCCTTAAGGGCGAGGAGCTCATCGTGGCGTCCTCGCTCTATTATTTTACCGTGGTCGAGAACCATGATGTAGTTGGCGTTCTGGACCGTGGAGAGGCGATGGGCGATCACAAATGTAGTACGTCCCTTCATTAAGGAATCCATCCCCTTCTGGATGAGTTTCTCCGTGCGGGTATCAATCGAGGACGTCGCCTCGTCCAAGATCAGCACAGGCGGATCGGCCACAGCCGCCCTGGCGATGGCCAGCAACTGACGCTCGCCTTGGGAGAGGTTGCCTCCGTCTGCGGAGAGAATTGTGTCGTAGCCTTGAGGGAGACGGCGTATGAACGGGTCAGCGTAGACGAGCCTGGCAGCGGCCCGGCATTCCTCGTCAGTGGCGTCAAGGCGACCATAACGGATGTTGTCAAGGACAGATGCCGAGAACAGGCATGTCTCCTGAAGGACTATTCCGAGACTCCTCCGCAGAGAGTCCTTTTGGATGTCGCGCACGTCGAAGCCGTCGTAAGTTATGGTTCCTTCCTGGATCTCGTAGAATCGGTTGATGAGGTTGGTGATGGTGGTCTTCCCTGCCCCGGTGCCACCCACAAAGGCTATTTTCTGGCCGGGATAGGCGGTGAGGCTGATGTCGAAGAGCACTTGTTTCCCTTCCACATAACTGAAATCCACATCCTCCAGACTCACCAACCCCCGCAGTGGCGTCAACTCTTCGAAGGCAGAGGTAGGCTCTGGCAGTCCGGACTCCGCCTTCCATGCCCAGGAGCCTGTACGACTATCGCTAACAGCAAGATTACCATCTTGGGAAACATTTGTGTTAACGAGTGTAACATTTCCGTTATCAACCTCTTTTGGCTCATCCAGCAGCGAATAGACCCTGTCCGTTCCAGCAGAAGCCATCGCGATAGAGTTGATCTCGTTGGAGATGCTTGAGATAGGACGGGTGAAATTCTTCTGGAGCGACAGGAAAGCCACGAGAGTACCGAGGGTGAGGGCGGCGCCGCCAACTCCGGAAAGATACCATGCCGTCAGGCCTCCAAGGGCGATAAGGGCGCCGATGACGGCGGTCAGCACATAGCCCAGATTGCCGATATTCCCATTGATAGGCATGACCATGCTGCCAATCTTATTGGCATTGTAGGCGCTCGAACGCAGTTTCTCATTGAGAGCGGCGAAGTCTTCGACAGCCTTCTTCTCGTGGCAATAGACCTTCACGACCCTCTGCCCAGAGACCATCTCCTCGATGAAGCCGTTGACGGCCCCAAGCGCCTGCTGACGCTGTACGAAATAGCCCCGGGAGATATTTCCGAGCTTTCCTGTTACCCACACGGTGAGCGTTGCCATACAGATCGAGACGAGTGTCAACGGGAGCGAAAGGACAAGCATCGACACGAAGGTTGAGACCAGGGTGATAAGCGACTGGAAAAGGTTGGGCACAGTGTTCCCTATAACCTGGCGCAGGGTGTCGACATCGTTGGTGTAAACCGACATGACGTCACCATGGGAATGGGAGTCGAAATAACTCAGCGGTAGATCCTCCATGTGGGCAAAAAGGTTCTGGCGCAGCTTCAGCATAGTTCCCTGCCCCACGAAGATCATTATGAGATTATAGGAATATGACGCGGCGACTCCCAGGAGAAGGACCGCGGCCAGCTTGATTAGAGCCAGGGCCAGCGGAGAGAAGTCCGGAGAGGCCTGCGAGAGCATCGGGGTGATGTAGTCGTCGATGAGGGATCTCGTGAAAAGAGACGAGGCCAGAGTGGTCAACGCCGAAATGACAATACAGACCAGCACAACCCCGAACCGGATCTTGTAGTTCTTGAATATCAAGCGGAAAAGTCTCCAGACAGTCGAGTCCTTCCCGAGGCTTTTCTTCAGATCGGCCCGGGACATGTGTGGTTCCCGGACTCCCCCTCTCATCCTGCCGCCACCAGGCGACATCTTGCTGCTCGCGCTCATGATAAAACCTCCTTTCCTTCGTCGAAGTCAGCCTCCCCGCCGGAAGTCTGCATCTGGTAAATGTCTTTATAGATCTCACATGTCTTCAGAAGGTTCTCATGAGTGTCAAAGGCCGCCACACGGCCATTGTCCATCACGATGATCCTGTCAGCGTCCTGGATGCTCAAGATCCGTTGCGAGATGATTATTTTTGTCAATCCCTCGATCTTTCCTGAGATTGCCTTGCGGATATGGGAATCCGTGGCGGTGTCGACCGCCGAGGTCGAGTCGTCCAGGATCAACACCTTGGGACGTTTGAGAAGAGCTCTCGCGATGCAGAGGCGCTGGCGCTGGCCTCCGGAGACATTGGTGCCTCCCTGCTCGATGTAGGTGTCGTAGCGGTCCGGCATCTGCTCGATGAACTCGTCGGCGCAGGCCTGGCGGCAAGCCTCCTGGCATTCCTCGAGGGTGGCGTCTTCCTTGCCCCAGCGGAGATTGTCGAGGATGGTCCCGGAGAACAACGTGCTCTTCTGAAGGACGACCGCGACCTGGTTCCTCAAAGCTTCCATCCCATATTCACGGACATCCACTCCGCCAACCATGACGCGTCCTTCCGAGACATCGTACAGCCTCGAAATAAGGAAGACGAGACTGGATTTGCCGCTTCCGGTACCTCCTATCACACCTATCGTCTCGCCAGGATTAATGTGGAAATCAATATCTTCCAACGCATAATCTCCACCTTTGGTGTAGGCGAAATAGACATTCTCGAAATCGATAGATCCATCTTTCACCTCCAGGATCGGATCCGCCGGATCGTACATGTCCGGCTCCTCATTGATGACATCGGCCACCCTCTTGCCGCTGGCGGCGCTCTGGGTCAGCTGCACGAAGATCATCGAGAGCATCATCAGAGAGGTCATAAGCGTCATGATGTAGGCGAACAAAGATGTCAATTGACCTGTCGTAAGTGTCCCTCCCACAATGTAATGGGCGCCGAACCACGAAAGAGCGATGATGCAACCGTAGACCACAAGGTTCATCACCGGATGGTTAAGGGCCATAAGGCTCTCAGCCTTGACGTTAAGGTTATAGAGCGAGAGGGCGGCTTTGTCGAACTTGCTGATCTCGTGGTCTTCCCGGACATAAGCCTTCACTACCCTGATCCCGGAGATGTTCTCCTGGATCACGCCATTGAGAGCATCATATTTCTCGAATATCTGGACGAAAAGCTTGGAAGCCCTCTTTATAAGGAAAAACAGGCACGTGCTGAGGATTACCATGGCGACCAGGAAAATGACGCTCAGCCGGCTGTTGATGAAGAAGCACATGAACAGGCTGAAAAACATGTTCAACGGGGCCCTGAAACTAATCCGCAGAAGCATCTGGAAAGCGCCCTGGATGTTGCTGACATCCGTGGTCATCCTCGTGACGAGGCCCGCCGTGGAGTACTTGTCGATGTCCGAGAAGGAGAAGCGCTGGATGTTGGCGTACATCGCTTCCCTCAGGTTGGCGGCCAGTCCTGTCGATGAATATGCGGCGAAACGGGCGGCCAGGATTCCGAACAAGGTGCTCATGAAGGCCATCAGCAGCATCAGGAGCCCATATTTATAGACATTGGGCATATTCCCGGCGGTTATTCCCTTGTCAATCAGGGACGCGGTGACGTACGGGATGAGGACGCCCATAATTACCTCGGCCGTGGTCCAGACCGGGGTCAGCAGGGCAGTTGTCTTGAACCGCCCTACTCTCCCAAGTATAGTTTTCAGCATTCCGCCGCGACGCATTCGATCTCGACGAGAGCGCCTTTGGGCAGAGTTTTAACCGCGAAGGCGCAGCGGGCCGGGAACGGCTCGGAGAAGAATTCGGAGTACACCCCGTTCATGGCGGCGAAATCGCCCATATCCGCAAGCAACACGGTGGTCTTGACAACCTTATCCATCCCGGAGCCGGCCTGTTCGAGAATGGCCTTTATATTGGTGAGGGACTGCCTGGTCTGGGCCTCCACTCCCCCTTCGGGAAAAGCGCCTGTGGCGGGTACGATCGGGAGCTGTCCGGATACGAAAATCAAACCGTTGTGGGCGATTGCCTGACTGTAGGGGCCGATGGCGGCGGGAGCGTTCGGGGTATTGATCTGTTTCATTCTTTAGGATTTTTCTTATCGCGAATTTATAAAATATCGGATTAAAATTCGTATAATTACGTGCTTATAATCTTATATTCAGAAAACAAGATGAGAAGATTCCTAATCTGTTTGGCGCTAACGCTTTGCGCCTTCGGGGCACTGAACGCCCAGAACAAGTACGCTCCCCATTCCAGAGACGGCTACGTCGACTTCCTTTACAAGTACATGCCGCTGCCGGACAGCCTGGCGAATCCCAGAGCTTTCTGGGAGGAGGCCGTCGATAAGACCCTCGAGGTCAGGGAAAGGATGAACTGGGGTGTTCCAGAGAAGGAATTCCGTCATTTCGTGTTGCCTTTAAGAGTAAATAACGAGGATCTTGACCGCTTCAGGGCTGAATATGCGGACGTAATCTGCGAGAGAGTCAAAGGAATGAGTATGCACGACGCCGCCCTGGAGATTAACCACTGGTGCCACGAATGGGTGACCTACGTCGGGACAGACGCCAGGACCAGGGCTCCACTGGCCTTGATGAAGTCCGGCGAGGGACGCTGCGGTGAGGAGAGCACATTCACTGTCTCCGCTCTGCGCGCCGCCGGAATCCCCGCCCGCCAGGTCTACACTCCCCTTTGGGCCCACACGGACAGCAACCACGCGTGGGTAGAGGCATGGGTGGATGGCAAATGGTATTTCCTGGGCGCCTGCGAGCCCGACCCTGAATTGAATATGGGCTGGTTCAGCGGTCCTGTCTCAAGGGCATTGCTGCTCCACACCAAGGTAACGGGCGACTACACCGACGGCTCCGACGTGATCCAGAAGAATCCCGTCTACACCGAGATCAATGTGATCAGCAACTATGTCCCCGTGCGCAAGACCACGGTCACAGTAGTCGATGAGAGCGGCAAACCTGTTCCCGGAGTGGAGGTGGAATATAAGATATTCAATTACGGAGATTTCGGGACTGTCTGCAAGATCGTCACCGGTAAGGACGGGAAAGCCCGTCTGACGACCGGCAAGGGAGACATGCTGGTCTGGGCTTCTTCCGGAGACCGGTTCGGCTTCGCCAAGCTGGACAAGGAAAAGGTCACGCTCAAACTCGACAAGAAGGAAGGCGATCTCTTTTCCGTCGATCTGGACATGGTTCCCCCTAAGGAGGATCCGCTCCCTAACAACGCCACCAAGGAGCAGATTGACGCCAACGCTGTCAGGATAGCGGAAGAAGATGTGATCCGCAAGGCCAAGCACACTGTGGACCACGCTAAAGTTCTTGAGGATGAGTTCCTTGCGATAGTTAAAGAGAAATATCCCGAGAAGGCGGAGGCCGCAGGGATCCTGGCCGCCAATGTTAGCGGCAAGGATAAGGGAGAGTATGGTGTCGACGTGCTGCTGGATGCCCTGCTCGCCGCTGATTCAAAGGATCCTCAGGTCCTCGCGCCAAGGATCGGCACCGAGGCGCTTCTTCCCTGCAGGGTCGAGATCAAGAACGGGCTAGCGGGAAAGGTTTCCACTCCTGAGGAGCTTATCTCCTGGATCAAGACTAACATAAAGATAGTCAGCGATGAGCGTAATCCTCAGGGTCTGAAGATTGCTCCCATCAACGTCTGGCGCTCGAAGATGAGCGACAAGGAATCCGCCAATATCTTCTTCGTGGCTGCCTGCAGGGCCCTTGGATGGCCTGCGAGGCTGGACATGGGCGGTAAGACTACCGTGATGAAAGACGGGGCTTGGGCGACTGTCAACCTCGAGGAAGCCGTCGCGAGGGTCCCGGAGAAAGGTGAGGTCATTGTTGAGAATATGGGTGGCGAAGGCGGACCGAGGTTCGGGGAGTTCAGCGTGTCGGCCATCGAGAGCGGAAAAACCCGGAGGGCTGGTTTCCGGATGCCTGGCGGAGGCCGCAGGGGCGGTCAGGAGGCCAGGCAGGGCGGAGTTCCCCGTCCGGAGCCGACCTTTGAGATGGACAAAGGTTATTACATGGTGACTACCGGCAAGCGTCTTGAGGATGGAAGTGTCCTGGCCAAGGTCAGCACTTTCAACGTTGGAGACGGTGTCGCCAAGATTCCGGTCATCGTCCGGACTGAGAAAGAGAAGCCTCTCGAGGTCATCGGCCACATCGATTCCAAGAAGATAACCGACAAGGACAAGTTCATTCTCGCTGTCGTGAGGAAGAACGGAGAGCCTACACTCCATGTCCTCCGCCAGTTGGAAGGCGATTCTGACGCCATCATCGTCAAACCGGGCGACAAGTCCTACGAGACTTTCAAGACAATGGTCGAGAAGGCCTGCGGGGCTGATCCCAAGTCACTTCCATACGTCATCGTGGCCGACAAGGCCGGCAATGTGTATTACTTCTCGCAGGGCTACAACACCGTCCTCCGGGACGGCATAGACCGAGTCTTCCCCCGCATCAAGTAATTTCCCGCTTATGCGGTTATTCCGCGACCGGCCGGAGTAAGAATCTCAGCGGATGCGAAAATAGTGGGTGATGGAGGTGTCGGCCTGGTAGTCAGGGATAAAGGTGAAACCTTCCGTCAAAGGATGGCCGTCGGAGTCGAGGTTCAAGACTGCCTCATCCCAACTCTTTATGCCGACGGCGGCCATCACCAGCGGGCCTCGCATAAGGGCGCCAAGCCGCTCCGGCGACAGATCTTTCGCTTCGCATAGATCCTTCGCTTCGCTCAGGATGACAACAGGGTCCGGGGCGTAGTCAATGTGCTCAACATAAGGCATGTTGATCTCGACAACATCCTTGCGTGTCCAGCGGCGTCTCGGGATCTCGAAATAGCTGCAGGGGGAATATTCAGAAGCCAGGGACTTGCCGTTGAGCTTGATGTCAAAGCCTTCAGTGGCCCAGTAAGGCACCCTGAGCTTCATGGAAAAACGGGAGCCGAATGGCCAGCGGCTTTTCTTGACACGAATCACAGACTTCTCCGCAGGCCATTCACACTCCTGCCGGAAAGTCACTCCACGACGACTCCACACAGCTTCCGACGGCAAATACAAGCCAATCCAGACAGTGTTGTCGGAGACGAAATATGCGGCCTCCTGGTATTTGACATGGTTCTCGGCTCCGGTCCCGCCGCAGCAAGACTCTTGAGGAGTACGGTTGCCCCAGGGCTTGGACGCGTCTAGCCCAACGGCATATTGGTAGGTCACTTTATACTCTGAAGGATGGATTGAGCCCACGATCTGGTTATACAGAACCCGCTCATAATAATCCATATAGCGGGCATCGTCCGGATCGATGCAGTTAAGGTCCTTGGTCAGTTTCGCGAGGTTGTAGGCACAACAGGTCTCATTCATCTCGGGAGTCTTGCTGGCTATCATGCTGACCATCTGGGTATATGGTTCCCTGAACATCTCCGAATCCCCCACTCCGCCGGTCGCGTAAAGGTAGCGGTCCTGGACAAAATCCCAGAAATTACGGGCTATATCGAGGTACTTGTCGGATCCCCCCGCCCTGTAATTCATCAACGCACCTATGATCATTGGAATATGCTGGTTGGCGTGACGCCCATGGATGGAGTCCTCCCCTCTGGCCAAAGGATCGAAGAAGGCCGGACTGTCAAAGAAACCGGCAGCCTCCAGGAGACGCTCCCGTGAAGTCTTGTCTCTGACCATCATCGAGAGCTTCGAGAGCGATTCCTCCATCCCTCCGACCTCTCCGGCTATGTACATATTCCACATCTCATAGCGGTTGCCTGGTGCGGAGCGGCGAGACTCAGGAGTGCCGGAAGAATCCACGAAGGTCCTGTATTTCAATCGGTTCCAAACCCACAAGCCCATATCCTCGGCAATTTTGAGAGCCTTGTCTGAAACCACCTTGTCATCCACCAGGGAAGCGATGTCGATCAGGCCGGCGAGCTGCTTATGAACCACATAATAAGGCGCCCAGACCCAGTCGGAATTATTGTAGGGACGATACATCTCCACAAGCGCGCAGTGGGCCGCCGGAATGGCGTTGAGATAGCCGTAGCCGTATTCGGAATATTCCTTCTTATATTCATTGAAAGCCTCCCATGTCCCCTTCATCTCCTTGAGCTCTTCCTCCGGGGCGTAGTCCCTTGCCTCCCGGTAACGTCCAAGAGAATCGTCATAGACAAATGTTCTTTCCTGGCATTCCCGAAGGCAGTCCACCATGGTTCTTATCCGGACAAGAAGACTGTCCTTCAAGGCCAAGTCATCGCATCCGGCGTAAGCCAAGGCGAGGGCCGACATGTAGTGCCCTGAGCCGTGCCCCTTGAGCTTTGTGTCCACCGAGTCCCATCCTTCCGGAAGCGGGTAACCGGTGGTGTCCAGCCCATAAGTGTCGAGATAGTTGTAGAGGAACTTACGCACATCCCAGCTCAGGATCGCCTTGATGTCCAGGTCCCTGTTGGAGGTCAGACGATTCTCTCCCACAAGCCGTACTTTCCCAAGCGGAAGCGGCTCAGCCACAGGAGCATGGGAATCACTTCCCGATCCCCTGCCGTCAAAGGACAGAAGTATAACGGAAGCCGCGGCCAAAAGAGCGGCCGCGGCGATATTCCGGGCTCTCAGACGCATCACTTCCCGTGAAGGCTAAAGGGCTTCAGGCCCTTGACGGCCTCTTTGACGGTCATCCGTTTACCTCCATTGTCGAGGTCGATGAGGATATACCTGTCATTACCCATCCCAAGCTCCTTCATGTAGGATAGCTGGCGCAGGCCGTGACGGGACTCAATCCTCTCGACAAGATCATGGTGCTGCTTCTCGGTCATGGCGTAAACGATGTCAACGCAAGCCTGGTCGATCGCGAGGATGTCAGTCGAGGACAGGATGCCGACATTAGGAGTCACAACAGGCTCAGCCTCAAGCCCTTCACAGTCGCATGAGACAGACATGTTACGCATCACGTTGACATAAGTCACGTTCTTCCCGAAGTGGTCGATCGTCGCCTTGGTGGACTCGGTCATCCTCTCCATGAACTCCTCTTCGGCGATGTCCCACTGGTCCGGCTGTCCGGGAGTCGTGTGGATCCAGGCTTTCCCGATCCGCCCGTCAGCGCATCCGATGCCGATATTCTTGTCACTTCCTCCGAAACCGCCCTGGGTGTGACCCTTGAAATGGGTAAGGGCGACCATCGAATCATAATTGAGAAGATGGCTTCCCACAGACATCTCCTTGAACCATTTGCCTCCATTGACAGGCAGGTTCACGACTCCTTCCTCATCAAGGATGTCAACGGGGCAGAATGTCCATCCGTTCACCTTGAGGGTCTCCCGGTGGAGCTCCGTCGTGTAACGGTCGCCGTCATAGTAGGTGTTCGTCTCGATTATCGAGGCTTCGGGCATGTCTTTAGCGATAAGTTTCCGCACCCATGCCCTGGGAATGATGTTGGGGCCATGTTTCTCACCGGTGTGCAGCTTGACACCGATGCGGCCGGAGATGTTACCGCAGACCTTCTCATAAGCCTTGATCAGGCCCTTGGCCGACAGGTCGCGGGTGAAATATACGATGGACTCATTGCCGGTCCTCTGGTTGTAAGGTGTAATCATTTCAACGTCCAATTTTATGAATATCAAAAACTTCCGCCGCCGATAAAGCCTCTCATGAGGGAGTTCAGCGGGATTTCCTTGTCGGAGACAGGGACAAAATAGTGCAGGAACTTAAGCAGCCTGTGGGCCTCGCTGTATTCCTTGCAATTCTTCGGGACAGTCGCCAGGATTCTCTCCGCATGAGTGCGCAGGACGGCGAACTCAGCCAGGTAAGCCGAGTTGAAAAGGACATCGGCCTCCTCTTGGAACGGATAGATCCAGCGGACCTCCGAGCGCCTGACATTAGGCCAGTTTGAGATGGTCTCCCTGGCCGTGAAAGCGCCCTTGAGAAAGTCTCTGACTATGCGCCGGAGCAGACGGTTGTCGCTCGTTGGAATGCAGTTGTGCGAGTCAAGCGAGATCGAGGTGATCGTGTTTATGAATATCTTGAACTTCTCATCCTCAGGGACTTTTTCCGTCAGCTTCGGGTTGAGGGCGTGGATGCCCTCGATAAGCAGGACAGATCTCGGCGTAAGGGACAATCTCTTGCCGTTAAACTCCCTCAGGCCGGTCACGAAATTGAATTCCGGGACCTCAACCTCTTCTCCAGCAAGAAGTTTCAGAAGATCTTTCTGGAGATAGTCATGGTCGACCGTGTCGAAATTGTCAAAGTCGAAGGATCCGTCCGGCAGTTTGGGAGTGTCGAGCCTGTTGACGAAATAATCGTCGGTCGAGAAAGAGATCGGATGGAGCCCGCAGGCCTTCAGCTGGATGCTCAACCTCTTGCAGAAAGTGCTCTTGCCGCTGCTTGTCGGCCCCGTGATAAGGACTAGGCGAAGGGGCTTGACAGGATCACAATGGCGCCGCTCGATCTCCTCGGCGATCTGGACTATCTTCTTCTCCTGGAG
>JAEEGL010267081.1_pt1 | contig 27211 bp, 18 predicted proteins | sample 9134231 | NCBI WGS metagenome assembly JAEEGL01 (sample SAMN16246548, study PRJNA631951) | gut metagenome | biome: gut microbiome; feature: rumen; material: fiber-attached | host: Bos | place: Iran: Karaj | collected 2018-10 | reverse complement strand
TGTGGCCTGTGGTAAATCAGTTTAACCTGATGCCTGACAAACAAGAGTGGATAGGTTCTTTATGGCTTCGCCAACATATCTATATAAATAAGGAACATGCAGGTAAGCCTGCTCTTCTGCTTTTAGGTACGCTATATGATTATGACGTAACGTACATCAATGGACTTCAGGTGGGAAGTACGCCTTATCAGTATCCGCCTCGTCGTTATCAAGTGCCTTCAGGATTATTGCACGAGGGTGATAATGTTATCACTGTTCGCTTTATAAACAAGGGTGGTGTACCTTATTTCTTTAAAGAAAAACCATACCAACTTATTTTCGGACAAGAAGATATCCAGCCTTTAGAGGAGCATTGGAAAATAAAAACGGGTTTGGAGATGCCTCGCAGTATAAGTGGTGGCGTAAGCATGCAAAACCAACCTTCAGCAGCGTATAATGGTATGATTAGTCCGATGACTCCCTATGCGGTAGCAGGCGTGCTTTGGTATCAGGGTGAATCTAACACAGGAGCATGGGCAGCAGCTAACTATGCCGACATGCTTCGTTTGCTGATAGCCAACTGGCGTCAGGCCTTTGAAAGTCCTGAGTTGCCGTTTGTGATTATTCAGCTAGCAAACTTTATGGAGCCATCAGAACAGCCACAGGAATCGGGCTGGTCTGTAGTCCGTGAGGCGCAGCGTCTGGTTACCAAGGAAGATGCACATGCCGAACTGGCTGTTACCATAGATCGCGGCGAGACAGTTGACATTCACCCACTCCGTAAGAAAGATGTAGCCGAACGTGTTGCACTTGCCTTTGAACGTATGTTGTGGAATCCTCGCGTCAATTTATCTCCAGAGGTGACAGATGCTGTGGTAGAAAACGGATCGGTGATATGCACCCTTTCACAATCACTTCAAAACAATGGTCCACTCTTTGAGTTTGAAGTGGCTGGCCCCAATGGCAGATATGTGAATGCCGAGGCTGTAGGTAATGGTAATAGTATCGTCATAAAGTCGAAGGTCGATAACCCCGCAAGCATACGCTATGCTTGGAAGAATAATCCCATCCGTGCCAATGTATATGGGGAAAACGGATTACCAATGAGCCCATGTGAATTTAAGATAAAACAGGGGTATTAACATTAGTTTTTGCAAGTATTAATATTCACAATTGATACTATTAATGGCTCTTCTGCAAATTAGGTAAAAAAAATCATCAGTTAACGTTTTTTTTCTGCCACGTGTAGTAGATATTTTTTCTACGTGTACTAGTAATATTTCTTACGTGTACTAGTAAAAAAGGTCTAACCTAATGCTTTTCAACATAATTAAAGAAGAACCCTATTAGTGTTTACAATTGCTGCTATTAATAGAGAAATAAAGGATGTCATAGGCGTTTAATTATTCTATTTAACTGTAGTGCTTTTTCCCTTTTTAAGAGGATTATACATGTCCGCATGCCTTTTTTGTGCATATAATGTACAGAAAATGAAAAAATATCTGTAACTTCGCAGTTGAAAATGGGAAAGGATTTGTCCATAGCTATCATAGGCGCAGGCGCCGCGGGTTGCTTCTGCGCCATTAACCTAAAGCGTATGCTACCCAATGCCAACGTCCACCTTTTTGAGAGTAAAGGCAAAGCTTTGGCTAAGGTGGCCGTAACGGGTGGTGGACGCTGTAACCTTACCAACACTTTCAAGGGAGTTAAAAATCTACAGGAGGTATATCCACGTGGGGAGAAACTGATGCGCAGAGCACTCTCGGTATTTAGCGCCGAGGATACGTGTACATGGTTTGAGAAGGAGGGTGTTAGGCTGGTGACACAAGAGGATAATTGTATCTTCCCACAGTCACAGGATGCCATGCAAATCGTAAATACCTTGCTATATAACATAAAAGGATTAGGTATCCAACTGCATCTGAATGAAAAGGTTACACATATTGATCTAAACCAATGGAATAGGGTAGTGGTAACTACCGGTGGACATGCCACGCCCCAAGGATTCAGCCTGTTGGAAGGCCTAGAGATTCCTATAGAGACGCCTGTTCCGTCGCTCTTTACTTTTAACGTGCAGGGCGATTGGCACCAGCAACTGATGGGAACGGTGGTAGAAGAGGTACAAGCTTTTATCCCTGGAACGAAATTCCGGAGCCATGGAGCATTGTTACTCACACACTGGGGCATGAGCGGGCCAGCCATACTGAAGCTATCGTCGTATGCAGCCCGTTACCTGGCAGAACATGGCTATCAGAGCCCAATATGTATCAACTGGATGGGTACTATGACAGAGCTGGAGGTACGACAGATAATACAGGATTTGATACAGCAAAACGCACAAAAACTGATTACCAGCGTTTACCCACAATGTTTTTCTAATAAACATTGGGGCATACTACTCACCCGTATGGGCATCCCCTTGACACAACGCTGGGGCGCCCTGAACACCAAGCACTTAAACAAGATGCTTACTGTACTTACGGCCGACACGTATCAGATAACGGGTAAATGCCCTTTTAAAGAGGAATTCGTGACATGCGGAGGCGTATCGCTGAAATCCATCAATATAAATACATTACAAAGCAAGCAACATCCAACTCTCTATTTCGCTGGCGAGGTGCTTGACGTGGATGCCATTACAGGCGGATTCAACCTCCAAGCGGCATGGAGCATGGGCTACGTAGTAGCAAAACATATATCTACATTAAACCAGATAAACAATCAAATATCATGAGACGACTATATATAATAATGTTGATATTCTCTCTGTCGGGTACATGCATGGCTTCAAAAGATGATGCATCACAGGCTGAGGCAAAAGAAATGTTTAATAAAGTGTTCACTATGGTCTTCGGGCCTCAAGGTTCGTCGTTATCTTATTCGGTGAATATTGTTGGTCTGTATAAAACACATGGTGACATAGCATATAAAGATAAGAAAATCTGCTACGAAGAGGATCGTTTCTGCGCTTGGGAGGATGGCAAGGTCGCCTATATGGTAGATAAGGAAAAAAAGAAAGTTGATATACACGACTTTGATGACGAGAAGAAGGATAAGTACCTGTCGTTGTTTAAATATGACGTGGACAACTTCGCCTACAGCTATAAGGATAATGGGGAGTACTATGAACTGACCGCCAAAGTGAAGAACTCTAAGTTCTTTGGCATACGTTCAGTTTCAGCCCTCCTCCGTAAGAGCAACATGCATCCGGTAAGCCTTTCCATAAAGTTGGCTTTCATCACGACTACAGTGCAGATTACAAATTTCCGTAGCGGTGGAATAGATGATTGTGTGTTTGTCTTCCCCAAACATCGTTTTACAAGTTATGAGTATATTGATCATAGGGGAGAGAAGAGTAAAAAGTGAAGTTAAGAAATATGCAAAAGATTCAGTTTCAGTGTGACTATAACGAGGGATGTGCCCCAGAAATAATACAACGGTTGGTAGAGACTAACTTGGAACAAAATATCGGTTATGGAGAGGACCCGCATTGTGAACATGCTAGAGAACTCATTCGCAAAGCATGCGATACACCAGAGGCAGATGTTCATTTTTTGGTAGGCGGGACGCAAGCCAACGCAACCATCATTAGCAGTATTTTACGTCCCTATCAGGGTGCAATAGCTGCCACAACAGGGCATATTGCCGTACACGAGACAGGTGCCATAGAGCATAGCGGACATAAGGTACTGACATTGCCTGCAATAAACGGTAAGATAACAGCCCAACAGATAGGGCAGTGCTTGTTTGAACATTACCACGAGGATGGTCCGGAACACACCGTACAGCCTGGTATGGTTTACATCAGCTATCCTACGGAGTACGGCACGCTATACAGCAAACAAGAGCTGACGGATATACATAACGTTTGTCAGGAACATGAAATACCACTCTTTATAGACGGTGCACGCATGGGATACGGGTTGGCAAGTAAGGAGAGTGACATAACATTGCCTGAACTTGCTAAGTTGGCAGACGTATTCTACATAGGTGGAACAAAGCAAGGAACACTATTCGGAGAGGCAGTAGTTATCACCAATCCTGCCCTAAAGAAGGATTTTCGCTACTACATAAAACAGGGTGGGGGAATGCTTGCTAAGGGCAGACTCTTGGGTATCCAGTACGAGGAACTGATGCAGAACAACCTATATCTGACTCTTGCACGCCATGCTGACGAACAGGCAGAGCGTATCCGTGAGGCATTAACACAAAAAGGCTACGAGATGGCTGTACCAAGCCCCACAAACCAACAGTTTTTTATTCTGCCTAACTGTCACTTGAAAAAGCTGGAGGAGAAATTTGTAGTTAGTGTATGGGGACACGCGGATACTGACCACACCATAGTTCGCTTCTGTACAAGCTGGGCAACAAAGAAAGACAATGTGGATAAGTTGATAGAAGAGATAAAAAAGTTATAACTGAAAGAGTGAAGAACAATACGATGAATATTAAACAGAACTCATTGAAAGCTTGGGTATTAGCTTCACGGCCTAAAACTCTTACTGGAGCATTAATTCCTGTTATATTGGGTAGTGCATTGGCTTATCATGATGGCGTATTGAATATAGCTATAGTCATATGTTGTGCTCTCTTTGCAGGCTTTATGCAGATAGCCGCTAATATGATTAATGACCTATACGATTTTCAGAAAGGAACCGATCGTGAGGATCGTCTAGGGCCTGAACGTGCATGTGCGCAGGGGTGGATAACGCCCAAGGCCATGCGACGAGGTATTGCTTTGGTATTATGTTTAGCATCCTTAGCAGGTTTGGCCGCTTTGTGGCTCTGCTGGAAAAATTTACCATATCAGGGTATAGAGCTTCTGCTGACAGGTCTGACCTGTATCATCTTTGCTTTCCTATATACCTATGGCCTCTCATACTGGGGATTTGGTGATATCCTCGTGCTGGTATTTTTTGGTCTGGTGCCAGTCTGCTGTACCTATTATATACAGGCACATGAAATAACATGGCCAGCCATACTCTTAGGCATAATCTCTGGCATCAGCATAGATGCTTTGCTAGTCATCAACAACTACCGTGATCGTGAGCAAGATCGTATTTCCGGCAAACGAACTCTTGTAGTTCTTTTAGGCGAAAAATTTGGTTTATATCATTATCTGGGTATTGCCATCGTCACATGTTGGCTGTCTATTTTATTGAACTATTATATTGGTGGTAAATTACTGTATTTTCAGATTACAACTATGATATACCTTTCACTTCATATATATACATGGTTAAAGATGAAACAAATCTATAGCGGTAAGGCCTTGAACCGAATCCTTGGACTCACTAGCATGAATATGTTTATTTTTGCGCTAACGCTTGCAATTGCAATTATTCTAAGCTAAGGGTTACTAAACATAACATCTATTAATCCCAATGAAAGCAAAAGCCCTGATAAAACAGAACTCCTTATTCATCTCCATGGCTTTAGGAGCCTTGGTTTATGAAACATTTGCGCATATTCCTTCTCTTAAATCTACAGGTCAACAGCTTGGACCATATCTGAGCGACTGGCTTCCAATCGGGCTTTTCTTATTACTTTACGCCACATTCTGTAAGATAAAGATTTCTGAGATGAGGCCACGTACGTGGCATTTTGTTATACAACTGGTACGTACGTCCTTGGCAGCAATAATGGTATTACTGATATGGCTTTTCGATGGCAATGCCGATGTAAAACTAGTCCTGGAAGGAATGTTTATATGCTTTATCTGTCCTACAGCAGCTGCTGTTGTTGTTGTAACAGAGAAATTAGGTGGTAGTATCGGATCTCTAACAATGTTTACCATTATTGCCAATATGGTGACTATGGTGATTATTCCGCTTTTCTTTCCTATGGTGGAACGTGGTGCTGACATCACCTTCCTTTCCTCAATGTTTATGATATTGCGTAATGTAACAATGGTCTTGGTAGTGCCATTGTTTCTGGCTTTGCTTTCAAGACGCGTTATTTCCAACTTTGTAAGCAGGCTAAACAAGCATAAAAATATTGGCTTTTATATATGGTGTGTAAACCTGAGCATCGTTACTGGTATTACCTTACATAATATAGAAAAAAGTAACATCACAGGTTGGGTGCTCTGGTTATTATTGACTACTCCCCTACTAGTTTGTTTACTTCAGTTTGCCCTTGGTAAGATAATCGGAAAACACTGGAATGACAGTATCAGCGCAGGACAGGCTTTAGGACAGAAAAACACGGTTGTTGGTATCTGGCTGACGCTAACTTTTCTGAATCCGTTAGCGGCCATTTCACCAGGCGCATATGTATTGTGGCAGAACTTAGTCAACGGCTGGCAGATATGGTATAAAGAGAAACACGGGAATGTAAAATGGTAAAAAAAGCCCTCTCTAACGTGAGAGAGGGCGTGAGTAAAGGTTTCTTATTTATTTCTTGAAATATCTATTGAACAAGCCTTGGAAACCTGCACCATGACGTGCCTCGTCCTTAGCCATTTCATGAACAGAATCGTGAATAGCGTCGAGGTTCAATTGCTTAGCAACCTTAGCAATCTCCATCTTTCCTTTACAAGCACCTTCCTCTGCCATCATACGCTTCTCTACATTGGTCTTAGTATCCCACACAACCTCGCCTAACATTTCTGCAAAGCGTGATGCATGATCTGCTTCTTCGTATGCATAACGTTTGAAAGCTTCTGCAATCTCTGGGTATCCTTCACGGTCAGCCTGACGACTCATGGCCAGATACATACCAACCTCAGTACATTCGCCCATAAAGTGGTCCTTCAGACCTTGACGAACGAAATCACCCTCTGCACCTGCAGGAATGGCATCTGCTATCCCCAACTCATGCTCGGTAACAAACTGAAGAGCAGCATTCTCTTCCACCTTCTTAAACTTACTTCCAGGAACTTTACACTGGGGGCATTTCTCGGGAGCGGTATCACCTTCGTGTACATAACCGCATACTGGGCATATCCATTTTGCCATAATCTTAATCGTTTTATTATATGGTTAAACATTTGTTACAATGCAAATGTAAGCAAAAATAGTAATATGCACAAGATTATATACCCATTTTTTTGTATTTCGTGATTTAATTCGGTTATTCATTTAATAAAAACAAAGGCAGCTCCAGAAATAGGAGCTGCCTTATCTATTAGATTATGATTTGGAATTTATTCCTCGTCATCTGACCAAATCTGCCAACCATTGTCTTCCTTAGTCAGCGCACTACCACCATCTACTGTGGTTGTACTGTCAATTGCAAGGCTCTCTGCCAACATATTGACAACTTCAGCCTCTTCTACCTTCAGGGTAGGAATTAAATATGTCTTCTTCATATTAATTATGTTTAATTGCATTTAATAATACTATGAATTAGAACAGCACCTTCTTGCCACCAACAACATAGACACCCTTCTGAGCCTTGTTAACACGCTGGCCTGCGAGGTTGTAGATAGAAGAGTCCTCGGTAGCGTTAACGTTAACGTTCTTAATGGCATTTGCACCATCACCATCGAAGTAGAATGCCTTAATTTCGGGAGCGTTAACCTCGAGATAAGCCTTGCAAGGTGCGATTGTACCAGTTTCAGCCAGATAGAAGCCAATTTCCTTATCAGCAGGTTTAGCCAGAACATACTTACCAGTTGCTTCGATAGGCTTTAATGTGCCCTTCAAGTCATTCTCAATGAGTGGCAAGCCAAGAATATTCTTAGGAATGAGGAAGCTGTATGTGCCAGGAGCGCCCTTCAGGATAACAGGAGTCTCCTCGGGAACAATACCTTGAATCTCGTTCAGAGTCAGGTAACTACCATTAATCTTACCGCTATAAGCCTTAACACCACTAGCAGCAGGCTTTTCGGTGTCATTTGTACCTACAGTACTCAGAACTGCAACCTGTTCTGCAGTCAAAGGCTGATCCCAGAAGCGGATCTCAGAAGTCTTTATAGCTTTCTCCTCACCATCCTCATCGGCGAAGAAGAGAGCACCTGTTGTCAGGAGCCAGTGTTGAAGGTATGAACCACTGGGGTTATTGAAATTCTTGTCATATGAGGCAAGATGATTACCGTCCACATAGAGAGATGCTTTGGTTGGCTCAACAACGAAGACAATACGATACCACTTGTTGTTCTCGATAGTTCCGTGGTAGCCGATACCACCGCCAAGACCAACCTTGTTCTTATTGATGAAAAGGCTGCCGTCCTTGCCGTCGGTAAGGCTGTTCTGCAGGAGAGGTACATAGGTTGATCCGTCCTCTACGCATACATCATACATAATAGTATATGTGCCAATGCTTGTTGCACCGGTATTGGCTGCCATCAGCAGACTGGCACCTTCAGGAATATTCAGCGCGCCATTACCGTCACTAGGACCGTCAACTGTGGTGATACCTGCTGTGGCAAGATCAGTTTCAGTAACATTGTTCTTTGAATGCTTTGTAGCTTTCAGTGTTGCAACGCCAGTACCGGCAAGCAGATCATTGGCATCATCAAATGTCCAAACTCCCTTAGCTTCAGGAACAGTAACAGGAATAGTTTCTGCGAAATTGACGGGGCATGGCATGTAAACTGTTGCAAAGCCTTCTTCACCGATAGTGTATTCGAAGCCTGTGGCATCTTCTACAGCCCACTGAGATGCATCTGCAGTCGCTTCCCAACCTACTATAGAACCACCACCTGCACAATGCAAGCAAGAGTATTTTTCTTCTGGATTAGCCTGGAATGCTGCATAACCAACTGAAGAAATAATAACGGTGTAAAGAGCTGCCTCTTCGCTACCTTGCACATCTCCACTCATTGTAACACCAGCGGGAAGATAGTTACCCATCAAGCTGATGGCATACTGATTACCCTCTTTAATCATGTAAACAATCTGCTTAGCTGCAGTAGCAGCCTTGTAGTTACCATAGAAGTATGCATCATTAGGATCAACTCCAAGGAATGTACCATAACTCTTATTCTTCAGGATGTAGTAACCTGTCTCAGGAAGATTATAGTTATTAATATCTGCTTTGAAATCATCGGTCAACGTCTCCTTCATCTTCTTATAGTCTGCAAAAGAGCATTCTGTCTTCTTGCTTTCGTCATATCCAACCGCAGCCTTAGCAGCATCAGTAAATGCGAAGTAGCCAGTAGCATCCATAGTAGGAGCAATCTCGTCTACTACAAAACTTGCAAAGTCGGTTGGAACATCGAATACTGTGAAAGCAGAACCAGGATCACTAACATTGCCGGTGCTATTCCAGAACTTAACGGAACCACCTGCACCACCATACTGGTTGATGGAGAGGTCAGTACCAGGTACATTCAGACAGAATGATCCAGTGGGAACAGATGTATTAGTGCTAGCAAATATATTCCATTTGTGATTACCCTCGCTATCTGGCATAATGGTAGGAATACCGCCATTTTGTTGTTGTTCATCTGTCCAACCAAAGCTCTTGCCATCACCTTCAGCCTTGTTGATAATCTTGAATCCGTCGTAGCCGTTACCAATGAATGCCCACTGGTATGCGTCATCAACAAGACCCATTGTGTTGGCGTTTTGTGTCTTGTATGCTCCGTCGCCGTCCTTAACGTCGCTTGTTACATACCATGTGCCGCGCATTGTCATGTTTTGCCATTGTGCATTAGCAAAGTCCTTAGAAATCTTGAACGGGCCGTTCCATGTAGCAGTGAATTCAACGTTGGTTTCCAACTCGCTGATTGTCACGTCCACATCGTTGTAGGTGTAGTAAGGACGCTTGAACTTATCAAGCAGAGTGGTGATTTTAGCACCAACCTTTACTGGCTGTGGCTCAGAGGTGAAGATTACATTGCCCTGCTCATCTTTTACAATGTATGTAGCGGTATTCTTAGGATAGAAGTAAGCGTCCAGTTCTGCCAAAGCTGCTGATGGCTCGAAGTCTTCGGCCTCAACTATATAGTACAGGTTGCCTGGGTCGGCATTCATCCAAGTGTTGATGACATAGCCGAGAGGATTATTGCCATTAGTGTTCAAGCCATTATCAACTCCTTCTTTGGTGAAGTACAACAGGAAGTATGGAGCTGTCTTTGGAGCCAACTTGATAGCATCGTCTTTGCTGAAGCCTACTTCTGTCAAGTCGAGTGCAACACTGGCATCGTTCTTGATGAACTTATTCTCATCTACACTGAAGATGTAATAGTTGTCATCGTAGTTAAGGAGAGCGAACTTGCCGTATGGCAGTGCATTGGCAGCTGCATCGTTCAAGGCTGTGGAACTCATGCTGCCATTGTAGGCAATCATTGCGCCGCGGTCACAACCGATGTAGTATGCCTTTTTGTTGCTCAGGTCTGACAGATCCTTAATGAGGCCAGCCTTCTCTGTGCGGGTGATAGTAATTGTACAATCGGTGTCGCCTATAGTGCCGCTGGCAGCATAGTCATAGTAGAACTTCTCGTGGAAGAAGCCATTGAAGTCCATACCAGTACCAGGCAGAGGACTGATAATTGCACTGTTAGCCTCTTGCTTCACGGTCATTGAGCTTACCTCTGTTGTACCGTCGGACTCAACAACCTTGTAAGTAACATTAACAACTGTCAAAGGACCTTCAATCTCCCAATTGTAAGCCTTTTCGTAAGAATAGCAAGGAGTTACAGCATCACCATCTATATAATATGTCCAGTGGGTTCTTGCAGCGTCGTTCCAGCTACTGGTACCGTCTGCACAGTTACATGAACGAATAGCATACTTGCCTGCTTCGTTCAGATAAAAGATTTGTCTTTCCCAGTCAGTGCGGTCGCCCGTAGAGTTGTTAAAGTTGCCAGGCTTAAGGTTAGCCATGTTGTTGCTCAGAGGAGGATTGGTGAACCTGTTCGTTCCTGTGTCAATGCGGAAGCCCGTACCAAAATAACCACCTTCGGTCTTAGTAATGGTAAAGTAACCAGCGTTGTCCTTGACACTTGTCAATTTACCGACCGTAGTTACATAATAGGCTGTACCATTCACAGTAGTTTTGATACGATAAGTCGCACCATCAGTAATGGCAGCAAGTGCAGATTGATACTCTGCATCATTTTTGTCCTGTGCCATCACACCCGTCCATGCCATCGATGACAACACTGCGAGCAAGAGAAGTTTGATTTTTCTCATAATGTTTGAATTTAGGGTTAGTAATAGTGTTTAGTTTAATTATAACGTTTTTGGGTTATCTTATGGCAAAGATACACTATATTTATTTAATACCAAACAAAACGCAAGAAAAAAACAAAAAAAGTCTTAAAAAAACAAAAAAGCAGTTCCCGAGGACAGAAACTGCTTTTATATATTCATGTTTTCTTGTTTATTTAATCATTTTACATCCATTTCTTATTATCACACCCTTATAGCAGTCACCAACCTGTTGACCAGAAAGATTAAAGTTCTTAGAAAATGGCTTTAACGAAACATCTTGAATGGGAAGAATTGGCGTAGTTGTATCTACCGTTAGCGTGTTACGTTTGCCATCATAGGGAAGCCAACAGGAGAAAGCGTCCAACGTATATGCTTTGGATACACGGAAAAAATTATTGCCAGCGCCCTGTAAATAATAAGCCTGCCCTATAGCAAGGTCCTGAGAGGTGTAGTTACCGACCAATAGATTATCATCAAGCGAGACAGCGCGGTCTGCAAGTTCTGGAGCTGCCGTTAACGTAAAGGGCACTCTGGCTTCTGGGCCATGAAGAATGACTGCTGCGCCACGGGGCAACACTTCCCCACCCTCTGCTACAGGGAACAGAAGAACGGAGGTTGCTGTTATCTCACGCACTACATAAGCGGTATATCCGTCAGGAATCACTGTTACGAAGGGAGCACAAACCGCCGCAAATCCTTTGCCGTTAGTAGTGTATGAGATAGAACGCGTAAGCATGGCCTCTGAGAGTTTTGCTGCGTCTGCATCAGAAACGGAACAGCCGAATATACGTACAGCGGCTATTTTTCCCTTAAAGGGATATGCTCCTGTTTTTGTAGCTGTGCTATATTCACCACTGGCATCTCCACCGATAGCCAGCCATTCTGATGGTGCCCATTCAAAATGTGACGCTTCTTTGTTGCTAATGACGTGACTGGAGGCTAGTTTACCGTTTATATATAACTTGGAGAAATTCTTCTTACGGTCATACACAACGAGGTAATGATTATATTCATCTGTAAGAGTACCTACAGATGTTGTGTTCCATATTTTCTTTTCAACAGCACCAGTACTGTTATACCCGACGGTTGCGGTGGAATAACCTACTTCTCCATTGCTTGTCATCTGCAGTCCGATACCATAATTGTTTGGGAAGCCTACAGGACGAATCTGGCTACTGGGTGATGCACTTTCTGTCTGGCATAAAACCTCTACAGTATAAGCATCACCCATAAGGTTCATAGCGGCAGAACTATTCCCCAATTGGTACTTAAAGAAGTTTGCTCTATCTCCTTGGAATATAGCCTCATACATTTTCAAAGATTCATTCCATTGAATGGGTATATTGCCTATCATCTCCACAGGAAAATTACAGAAATCTTTTGCCAAATTAACAGCACCATCTGCAGTAAACGAACAATCTAAAATAATGTTGTCTGTTATAGACGGAATGGGTTCTGTAAATAGCTTTACATAGGGTGTATAGAGTGCCTTGGCTGCGTTTTCAGTAAGCGCTCCGTTGTATATACGAGCAAACACAAAGGTGGAAGCAGCACTATTCTCACAACCACTGGTAGAACTTCCTGAGGAACAATCTCCTCCAAGACAAATCCACATACCTCGCTTACCAACCACTGTTCCACATTGAGGAAGAGACATATCTGTTCCACAACGCGTACTGGTATGTACTAATGCACCATTTATGAAGTAACGCATAATATGGCTGGTACGATCCATAGTCATTACCACATGATAGAACTTACCAGGAATCATTATAGAGTCTCCTGTGAAATCCTTGGCAGAACTGTTGAGTTTAGTTTCGTGCATGTATGTAAAGGTGTTAGCGTAGCGTGAATTGTGGAATGACCATCCACCTGTTTGGTCATTGCTAAAATAGCAAGTGCGCTCACATGCGCCTTGTGCATCGGCAAGAGATTCCAGACGAACCAACGCTTCCCATGTCACGCTATTATTAAAAGCATTTGCCAATTCCGAACCACTATCATAGGTGGCATAGAAATAGTCAGAGGATGCTGCCTTGCTACAACCGTACCATGTATCATGTTCAGCATCATATAGCGTTGTGGCCTTGCCATGGGAGCCAACTTTTGTTTCAAATAATCCTTTATTAACGATACCATCCGCAGTAAAAGACAAATCGAGTAAAGACTGAGCCTCCTCTACTTCCGTGGAACGGCAGAGATCTTCTGTTATCACTCCTGCTTTTATCAGTCCTTTACGGATACACTCAGCCAACAACTTACAACCTTCTGGTCTTGGATGAAGCTGGTCTATCGTATATTTATCCCAATTGGAACTCCATGAAATACCGGAACAGTCAATGAAGTAACAACCAAAATCCTGCGCAATTTTCTTGATGCTGGCACTACCTTGTGACTGAGTCCAAGCTTGATTATTGGTTGAAGAAGCACTCTGTTTACGAGGGAAGATGCTCAGACATACAATCTTTGCCTTTGGATACTTTTGTTGCAACCGGAAAAGCATCATAGCATAGGCTCCACGGAAGGTGACAGAGTCGTTATAGACAGGCCCTGTACTGTAATTGCCCAACTTATTATAATTATGCCCCCAGTCATTCGTACCTCCAGCAATGAGAATCACATCAGGATTTCCATACCGGCCGATAGAGGTTACGCGTGTAGTACTAAGAAAAGGTGAAATGGCATCATTATTATACGAACTGACGCGGGATCCGCTCCATGACGAATTGACAAGGAACGTCATTCCTGTCATACGACTTAACTGCATCCAATATGTATCACCTAACTGCATACCATAGGTCAATTCCCTGGCTGCTGTATAATAAACGGCAAAACCAGATGGTATGAAGTCGTGATACGTACTAATTGAATTACCAAATACCGCAAAGGTCACAGTGTCTTTTGCCTGTTCTTGCGCTGTAACAGGCATGGACAAGAGGAACAATACCCCCCACCCCAGTGTTCTCAGGCTGAGGAGGGGATTATGTTGTTTAATCATGCGTCTCATAGTTTATAATCTCTATTATCAATAATTAAGGTCTAACATCAAAGGTCTAAGGTTTATTTCTCTGTTTTTATAATGCTCGGAATCTTTTCAAAGATAGCCTTCCACTTGGCAGTTGAGAACTTGGGCCGACGGTCATAGTAGTAAACACCATTTTTTTCCTGCTCGACATCCGTAATCTGCGTGTAGCAAAAGCCTACCACATTCTTACATGCAATAATAGCATCAATTTCTTTCTCCAAGATCTGGAAGAATTCTTCTTCGGTCTCTATCTGAGCACCATAGCCCCAAGAATTGCTGCGCTGGTCTTTAGGTATCCAACCCAGGCCGCCAAATTCATCTATCATATATGGCTGTCCCTCAAAATCAGCCAAAAAGGATTTGTTCTGCATATTACGGTAATGAGGTACGCCGTCCTTAAAGGTGTGGTTCTCTACCAATTTATCATACTCGCGGGTGTAGTCATGAACACTCCAGATGTCGGTCTTGACATGACCGTCGCCACTAGCATCATTAACTGGACGTGTAGGATCAACGGCCTTGGTTATGTTATATAAATCTTGTACAAAGCGCACGTAAGTACCTGCCTGAGCACCCCAGGTTTCATTTAGAGGTGTCCATGTCACGATACATGGATGATTACGGTCACGTACCACCAGTTCCGTCCATTCACGTAAGAAGTTGCCTGTTGCCTCTTGGTTGTTTACGTTGGTACCCCATGAAGCCTGTTCGCCCCAACAGATGTAACCCAACTTGTCAGCCCAGTAGTAGTAACGTTCTTCAAATGCTTTCTGATGCAGGCGTGCACCGTTAAATCCTACTGCCTTACTCATCTCTATATCATGCTTAAGAGCTTCATCGGTGGGAGCTGTCCAGATTCCGTCGGGATAGAACCCCTGGTCAAGTACCAGACGCTGGAAGTAAGGTTGGTTGTTGAGATAGAAATAACCATTGGCACAGTGAATTTTTCGCATACCAGCATAAGAATTTACTTCATCAATAACCTTGCCGGAAGCATTCTTTACGATGTATTTTACATCATAGAGGTTGGGGGTTTCCGGACTCCATAGTTTAGGCTTCTTGATAGGAAGAACCACGTTTGCACCGTTTACGGCATTTACAGTCTTGGTAGAAACAACTTTCTTGCCGTCAAGAACCTGAACGGTAAGAGTATTCCCGTTAGCTTCGCCATAGAACTCTGGGCGAACGACCAGTTGCTCCTGGTCAATGTCAGGAATGGCAAAAACATTCTTCAGACCTTGTGCACTAACGGGCTCCATCCATACGGTTTGCCATATTCCTGTAGTACGGGTATAGTCGCATCCGCCAGAGTAATAGTTCCAGCATTGTTTGCCACCAGGTTGCATACCGGTACGAAGATTGTCAACTACACGGACAACCAAATTGGCACTTTTGCCGGCAGGAACGTACTTGGTGATATTCATTTCAAAGCTACTGCCTGTTCCGAAGTGTTGCATAATCTCCTTGCCATCAATATATATGGTAGCCTCATAATCTACAGCACCAAAGTGTAGCAACACTTGTTTGCCTTCCCATTCTGCAGGAACGCTGATGGTACGCTGATACCACATGCAGTTGATGAAGTCGGTGTGCTCAACACCACTAAGCTTACTTTCTGGACAGAATGGAACCATTATCTTTTCGTCAAATCCTTTGCTATTCTTAAAGTCACGGTTGTTACCAGACTTACCAAAATCAAAGGTGTACGTCCAGGTACCATTCAGGTTTAACCACTGTGAACGCTCGAATTGTGGACGTGGATATTCAGCACGGGGTGTGTCAGCTTTAACGCTGGTAAGGCTCAGAAGAGCCAATGCTACGGTCAAAAATAAATTTCTCATAATGTTTTATTAATTTGTTGTTTATGGTTTGGTTCTCATTTTTCACATTCAAAGCATATCGCCAAAGAGGTCACCTTGAACGGGTTTTGCATTTTCTGCAGATGTTTCCTTCTTGTATAGTTTCTGCATCTCATTGATGGTGCGGCGAATCTTGCTTCGGAATGTGGCAGGCCCTAAGACCTCGATGTCAACACCATACGATAGGACGATGCGATCAATGTCATCACTCATAGGTACCTTTACTTGTATAGTAACATTTCCCTCCTGAGCATTGGTCTGACGCTGTCTTACCTCGGGATTCTGAAATCTATCCAAAAGACTCTGCTCCAATCCGGCAGCTATACGTATATTGATAGATGTGATTGGTCCCTCAGCAAGAGGCGGCAGAGTGCACATATTCTCCTGATCGCAAGCCACATCCAATCCCAATGACGTACGCAGTAAAGGATTCTTCCACTCTAGATTAATATAACGCAAAATCCTTTTGTGACCACGACGGAAACTGGGCATCAGGCGTGCACCTTTCTTCTTAAAGAAAACGACATCGTTCTGGAGCATACGCTTACTACAACTCCAGTTGCGGTTTACTTCTTTCAGCCGCTTGTTTACGTAATAGATGAGACTACGTGTATTGCCTGTCTCATTAGTGGCTGTACGTTCGCCCATAAAAAACTCCAAGACGGGATCACGAAGCGCCTCGTCTAAGAACTGCCAACGCAGTCTTTGTAAATCATTCTGTATCATATATATGTATAATTCAAAAAATCAACATTTACTTTTTAATATCAATCTCCCTTAACCTCTGGTAGAAGTTGAATTACCCAGTTTCCGCTGCCTATTATCTGAGAACGTCCTCCCTCATTATCAGCATAGCCCCTCGGATAAATCAACTTCGCTTGAACACCTACGGGAATTTGTACTTCCCATGAGATGATTTTATTATCATCCCTAGTCCATTCGCTATGGATGGTTCCATAAGGGCATTCGTGTGAAACGGAGTCCTTGTAGCGCCCTTCCATTGTCGGAATGGTGATCTCTACTCTGTTATATGCAATACTGGAGGGTGTTTGGGTGATAGCCCCTGCACACCAGGCAGGCTCGTCATCATATAGCCAGAAAGGTTCGTAAGTAGAAGAATCTCTGCGAAGATTGGAATATACCCTCACGTCAGCTTGCATGCTTATACATTGTGCCATCTCCGTCATCATATCCAACAACTGTGAACTTACGGTACTATCCTTCTCACAACGATTCCTTAGCCACCTGCTTACCATATTATAATAATCATAGACCGCTTTCACGTCCCCTTCATCCTTATAAAGGCTATATAGTACAGCAACGGCACGGTCTACGGGAATGGCTAACGTATCATCCGATACAGGCAGAAACAAATCTCCGTAATCGGATTGATTTATCTGCAATGTATTCAGCCAACGCAAGTAATATTGGTATTCGTGTTTTTCTTTATTTGTAATGGAAAACTCATTCCACATAGAGTTTTTACTGCCCGTCTTTATCTTTTGAATGGGACTTAGAAGATGCTCTTCGTTGCTGAGCCAGACTTCCAGTTGCCAGTAAACGGTACTTTCGTATGGGAACCTACGTCCCTGATAGAAAACCTGAACCATATCCTCGCTTTCTAGTTTGCCACTATCCCACATCAAGTTAGGGCCACCCTTCAAACCTTCGGAGGTACTGGCAACCTTAATACGATAAGCCTGTTGACGTATATCGTTAGCTTCACTTGAAATCTGCCAGCTAAACTGCCCCGTACGCACTATACCCTCAGGCGCCAGCATACGGTTTACCCTAAGATTTACCAGATCAGATGCAAAACAGTGACAACATGTAGCTAAAAGAACGTAGAAGAAGATAAAAGACGACAGTCTCATTATATATTTGTATCGTCCTCTATCTTCCATCGCCACGGTGCGATTGGTTTTCTTAATCTTGCCACATTCTCTTATCATAGAAATTGTTGCATTAAGCGGTACAAAGATAGCAATTAATTTCCAAAAGCAAAATCTTTCTTAAAAAAGAAGGATAGAAAAGAACAAATTTTATTTTGTCGTCTAATATAAATCATATAACTTTGCAATTACAAGATCGGAACGGAAGCAATAGAACTCTCGTTATCATTTCAGTTTTCGAAATATATGGTAGAAGAACATTTGATAGAACATTTACAGGAACATGGCATTAAGCCAACGTCTGTACGAATTCTGGTTTGGAAAGAGTGTAGCAAGTCACACAAAGCTTTTACTCTACAGGATATGGAGGAACGTATGCCTCAAATGGACCGTTCAAGCATATTTCGTGCACTGAGACTTTTCACCGAACATCATATGTTACACGAAATAGACGACGGAACAGGATTCCAGAAGTACTGCGTCTGTAGATGTGAAGGCGAGCAGCACCTCAACCATATACATTTCTCATGCAGGGAATGCGGACGCACCTATTGTTTGGAGGAATATGCCATTCCAATCGTTTCACTACCCGATGGTTATAAAATGGAAGAGGCAGAATATATCGTTAAAGGCGTTTGCCCATCTTGCAAAGGATGATTTATGTATTGTGAAACAAAGAAAAAAGCACGGCAGAATAGCCTATAACCACGATTTTTATTAAAATTCTGATTTTTTTTTGGCAAATGTTGTGTTATATTAGTAATATTTGTACCTTTGCGCTGTTTACAAACTTAAAGTAAAATTGTATATGAAAGATTTACTCAACCAGATTGCTGCCGCATACGGCGCATTCGCAAAGGACGCAGCTGCTCAGGCAGAGAATGGCAACAAGGCTGCAGGTACACGTGCTCGTAAGGCTTCTTTGGAAATTGAGAAGGCTATGAAGGCATTCCGTAAGGCTAGTCTTGCTGCTGCTAAGTAATTTATCAAAAGCAACACAAAACAAAAAAGGGCGGTGTTTAAAACACTGCCCTTTTTAATTTCTGTCTTTATGACAGGATTTCTTACAAAGCCTTAACGGTCTCGATCATCTTCTCCTTACTGCCAGCAAAGTAGTCTTCCAAAGCATACTTCATAGCAATGTTTGCATAGTCCTGACGTGAAAGCTTAGACTTAATGAAGATGATAACGCCATTCTTTGTAGAAGATGCATACTTCTTTGCTACAAGAATCTTAATGAAGGTGGCAAGCGTAGTATAAGCCATGCTTGAGCCGTCAGCCTTAAAGAGCTCTAAAATGTCGCGAACCTTTGATTGTTTAACACCAGACTCCTCCAATGTCCATAACTTAAGCATGATTTCATGCTCTTTGGGAGTCAACAATTTTCTTTTTTCAGCTTTTTTCTTATTTGCCATTGTTATTCCTGTTAGTTATTCTGTTAATAATGTAATTAAAATCAATGCAAAAATATTTAGAATTAAATGTTTCTCCAAATTTCGGAGATTAAATGTTGTATATTTTAACAATATTTAAGCAAAACCTTTGCTTATTCTTCAATTTTACGTAAAATTTCCATTCTGAATGCACATGGCCAAGCTACCAGCCTATCGTTAAAACGATTCTTTTGTGCAACTGGTGGAACACCCTCTCCTTGTGCCCTTGAGAACCATGCAGAACCATAGTATGCATCGTTCTGTGAACCTACAGGACGAATGTGTCCATTTATCTTCTGCGTGCCATCACCAACCAACTGACAACAGTTGCGCCAGATAGCCTCAGCCTTCTCGCTCCATTGCGAATCATCTGTCAGTTTAGCGAGTTCACGCCAGTCGTTTACCCAACGGCAGGCAAAAGTATCAAAATAATGACGTTGTGTGCTGACACTGGTTGCGCCTAAGGTCATGTACCTATATTGCTGGAAAGCATCGTCCTCGGCGTAGTTAATATTATAGTGCCAAAGCCATGTACTCAGGTAGTAGGAAACATCAACAGCATCGTTAAGATATGCCTCATCATTTGTTATCTTATAAAGACCAATAGCTGATGTCAATAAAGGATAGGCTGATTCTCTGTCTATACAACGAGTATCCAAGGTGCCGTCTGTACTGAAACCATTCTTTTTGAAAGTATCAATATAATATGTGTACGCGCGTTGAGCACTCTCGAGATACTTCTTGTCGTTGTAAAACTTGTATGCTTCCAGCATAGCAGGTATTAGGAAGGCACCTACTCCACCTTCACGTTCAACACAGCGGCCGTCCATAGTCCAACCCCTGCCATAACAACCGTTCGGCTGCTGATCGGCCAACATAAAATTACAAATTCCCCATGCTACACCTAGGTATGCAGGACGAATAAGGCGGAGTCTTTTTACTAAACGATCTGCAGCAAAGTATTGTAATGCCGCGGTGCCTAAGTTGCAGGCATCCATGATACAGTTACTCTTGTTGATTATGGCATCATACTGCGTACAGAACAAGCCATTAGGCAACTGGCAATTGTCTGCCCATGTATCAAGTGTAGCGATACCTTGGTCAATATCCATATGGTCACCTGTCCTAAAGAAATCTGACAGGACACTCACCGCCAAACTGATATTCTGACCCATCCAACCGGCCTCATAGCAGTTACGTGTGATCTGCTGCCATTCACCTTTCTCATCAAGATTAAGCCCCAAAAGGTAGCCCATATAGTCATCATTCTCTATCCAGAGCGAACGATGGCAGAATTCTACGCTTTGCTGCCAAAGCTTCTCTTCGTCTGGCTCAGGAAGTTTCTCAGGTTCTGCCATCAGCCACGCCATATCCAACATATGACGGTATGCGTTGTGGTTTGTCTCCTTACGCGCAACTATCAGATACATGCTTAGTTTACGCTCTTCACCCTTCTTCATGTTATATGTACGCTGCCATCCGGGTGTATACTGGTCTTGTCCACAATATGAAACAGGCATCTCCTCTTCTGGCCAGAGTATCTGATGTGTGATAATGTTGGGCTCTGGCTGTATTCCACAAGAGTAATCATCTTCAGGTTTCTCGGGAATGTTGCCAAAGGTGGCAATAGCAAAATCTTCTCCCTCGCTATAAATAGCGCCTGGAATAGGCGTACGCTTATAGGAAAAAGTATACCATTGACGGTCTTGTTTTACTCCCTTGGGCTCCATCCCTTTGCTCAGAAGGTTTCCGTTATAAGAAACAGCGGGAATCATCCACCATTCGGGCTTTGAAACATGTTCAAAACTTGCTGTAAGATGAACGTTTGAAACATCACGCTTTGCTGTAAAAGTCCAGGTAATCTCCCATGTATTATCACTCACCAACTCCTTATCACACTTCATCTTCACATCCAGTGGTGCAGTGGCATTGACTGTACCTATAAGCTTCTCGTCTCCTGAGAGCAACCATTCATCTTTCCAGTGAATATTTTCCAAGAATGCATACTGAGCCAATCCTTCTACCTGCCATGCCGCAAGGAGTATAACTAATGTTATTCTTATCTTATTCATTCTTTTTCTGCTTTTTCTTTTGCTTTCTGCTCTGCAACAGCTTTAGCGCGTTGCTCACGCATGCTATATTTCTTTTTTGATTCCTTATCTTGTTGTTTAAGCTCTTTTTGTTTTGCTTTATCTTCGGCGGCCTGCTCCGGAGTTACTTTAGGTTTTTCCACCTTCTTCTCCTTGGCAGTCACCTTTTCTGCTTTAGAATCAGCCTTCTCCATTTTCTTTTCAGCTTTTGCTTCAATCTTATCAGCTGCTTTCTCCTGCTTTTTCATTTCCTTGTCAGCTTTCGACTCAAGTTTGTCTGCTTTCTTTTCAAGTTCCTTCTCAAGTTTCTCCATCTCCTTCCTGGGTTTCTCTGTTACCTCATCAAGGATTTCGGGTTCTTCCTTCACTTCTTCCAACTTGATAGTTCTCTTGGCTTCAGATCTTGCTGCTTTGGCTTTAAGTTTGTCCTCAGCAGCTTTTTCTTTCCTGCGTTGTTTTTGTTGTCGGGCTGAAGCGCGCAGTTCTGCTCTCTCACGGGCACTGCCAGTCTTACTCATAATCTTAGCTTTCTCTGCCTGTTGTTTCGCTTGGCTTTTTGCTGTTTGGGCGTTCTGTTTTTGTTCGGCTTCCAACTTGGCACGCTCTTCCTTGCTCATATTAGCAAGGGGATTCTCTACATTTTGCTTCTTAAGTTCCTCTGGTACGTAGGGTTTGGGTTGATAGAACTTACCACTCCTTTGAGCCTCCTTCACACGCTGCCGGTCTTTTGTTGCCTGAGCACGTGATTTCTCCAAATCGCGTTGAAGCGTACGCAGCTCCTTATCTACTGCCTTCTGAGTATCTCTGGCAGCTTTCTGCCTTACTTTGGTATCAGCAATACGTTCTTTCAAATATCTCTGAATACTATCTGCATTGTAGATATTCACCTTTTGCTGAGCCAACAAAGTCATTGAGCAAACTAATAGAATTATTACGCTCAATATTCTTATTCTCTTCATAATAGTCTAAATTTTAGTGCAAAGTTACGAATAAGTGAGCGGAATACAAAAGAAAAGTATATTTTTCTTTTTATTCCCAAACGGAAGTAACTTCGACCATAGTCAAAGTTACGAATAAGTGAGCGGAATACAAAAGAAATAATCAAAAAAGCTGCTACCTTGTTAAGGATAGCAGCTAAATTCCAACAACAATTGTCTATCAATATAGAATTTTCTTCCCATTAACAATGTAAATACCCTTCCTTAGTCCATTGATAGTTGAACAATGGCCATTAATTTTTCTTCCAGAAAGGTCATATACAGCATTCTCATTACCATTAACGTTATCGTCGACGTTAACGTTTTTAATGCCATCAGGATTATCTTCACGGGAATAGTCTTCATTACTGGTCAAATACATATCTTCAAGGGTAACAGTACCCTTTCCGTTACCCCAGAAACTGACAATGCGAATGTTATCAAGGCCTAAAGGTTGGCCAGTCTTATCGCCTGAGGTATATTTAGCTTCTTGGAGATTTACAACAATCTGAAGGTTTTTACCAAAGTTTGCTGTAGAGAATCCATTGCCCCAGATACTGTTTTCGGTAAAGATGTTAAGATGAGCATTACAGGACTGAGCGCGGCTTAACTTAATAACAAGATATTTATAGTCGCTCCAGTTTACACCATCATTGTACTTCCAACCCATCTGTCCGTTTTGTCCGGGCTTAAAGGCATGAAGTTTCTCCGAATAGGTTCCTTCGGCAAAGAAATTGGTGGTAATGTAATCCTTACTGTATGGAAAGAATGAAGAGCGAACAGAGAAACTGGTTGACAATACATTTCCCATTGGATCTTTATAAGAAACATCAACGTCAACTTCGCCTTCCTTCATGCCACGAAGACGTCCGCGCGAGGCCGAAAGTACGTCATCGATGCTAACATTGTAGCGAGCCTGAGATGCGACATCTTCTGTATGGCCGTCGCGGAAAGTTGCTGTCAGCGTAAATGGCGTACTATTTCCAACCATAATCTCATAATCCTTCTTCTCAATCTCCAAAGATTCCGCCGTAAGCATATCCTGATTGTATCCCTCAAAGGTATCTGGGAAGTAATAAGCCTCATCATAATCCTTCTCTGTAGAGAACCAGTCGATGTCTGCAAAACCCTCACTATCGTCCTGCGTTGCGTAACAAAAGATGCCGAAACGCGCACCTACAAAGACTGTCAGACTAAAGCCTAAAGTTGTCTCACCTCCTATCGGATGATAGGTTATGTTATCCAATGAATAGTAGAACTGTGTCTTACTGGTTGAATAAGATACCGTAGCACGCAGATATACAACATCTTTTATGTCAACGGATTCAACTTGTTCTGTTGGAGTAAAGTTTTCATGTACGCGCAAGGTATCCTGACGCCAAATCAGTTGCTTCTGACCATCCTTAACCCTGACAGCCAGCATGGCATATGGATCTTGGAAAATGCAGATTCCTGCATGGTCGCCTTCCTGCAGGTTGCTAGCATCCAGACGAATGGTTCCTGTAGATGCTGATTTCTCAAATGCAAATATTCGTTGCGTTAGCATGTTGCGAGCCTGAGTCAGACGGGAAACCGTTGTTGATGTTCTCAGACGCAGCCATCCTGGGCGTTCAAACAAAGACCATGCACCATCATCCGGATTGTGATTCCACTGCCATTGCATACCTAATGGATAACTACGGAAGTTATCATTTGTAGGAAGTGCTTGGCGCTTGGTTGCTGCTCCGGTTTTAGGCTTTGTCGTCGTCTCATACGGAACGCCTTTGTTACCTACGATAGGCCAGTCATCTGTCCACTTTACAGGTTGCAGATTGGGGAAGCGACCCAAACAGCCCACATCCTGCTGCATAATGGTCCACCACTCACCAGTAGAGGTCTCTATGAGCGCACCTTGATGAATGGTATTGGGCTTGTCATTGATTAGTTTCTCCACCAGAACCTTCTCTTCGTACGGACCAAAGATATTCTTTGAACGGAAAGCGACCTGACCACTAGGCCATCCGCCGTATGTGGCGTAGATATAATAGTATTCGCCAATCTTATATAGATGACAGCCCTCAAGCCCAGAGCCTTCACGTGTAACGACACTTTTCTCCTGCTTGAAGTTGAACTTCTCATCCAACTCACAAATCTTGATGTCGTTGATGCCACAGGCGATATATACCTTACCGTTATCAAAGAGCATTCCTGGATCATAGTAGATACGAGAGAGTTTCTTCATGTCCCATGTACCCTCGGGATTGGTTGTCGAGAGTACAAATCCTCCTGCATCATTGCCATTGATAAGGATATAGAATGTGCCGTTGTGATAAGTCATTGAACATGCCCACATACCGGCTGCGTATGCATTCTGATCGTTGAGCAGACTATAACGGTCTGAGAAAGACAACTGTGTTAAAGGTTGTGCACAGTATTCCCAGTTTACCAGGTCCTTTGATTTGAGGATAGTTGCGCCGGGGAAATGGTGCATAGTAGTTGATACCATATAATAAGTATCGCCTGCGCGAACGACATCAGGGTCTGGGAAGTCAGCCATCACAACAGGATTCTTGAACTTTCCGTTACCTAAGTCACTTAAAGATACATTTTTATAATCAGGATGTGCATAATCAACATTATAGAAATCGGCATACCAGTCGAAACAAGCTTTTCCGCAAGCCTCCTCCAGTCCGCCAAAAGCCGGTGTTACTTTCCCTGTGTTAATCAGCGCGTCCACATCCAAAAGACAATGGGTTCCCGATAGTGTCATGGAGATGTTACCATAGTAATCCAGCATAGCTTTGTATGCCTTTCCCCATTTAGAGGTAGAACCCGTTGACCATGTACCGTAATTTGGCTGAACCCACTCTCCGTGCTCATTAGTATGTCCTTCGGCCTCTGGATTCTCCGGACTCCAATCCACCTCGGTAATAATAACAGGTGCGAAATCAATAACAGGAACCTGCTTATAGAATTGGTTTATCTTGTTTTGTGGGTCGGGGTGCTCGTCACTGCAGCCATACCACCCATTATAGTCATGAACGGCGTAACCAATATCCGCACCTTCTATAGGATATGAAGCGTAACTTGTATAGTTAGCCTGCCAACCTGTTCCTGGCGCCCATATAATACCCGTGAAACCATTCTCACGAATCTTATTCACAATGGGTTGGAAGAAATCATGCAAGGCTGCAGGATCGTCTTGATTGCTGGCATTCTTCAGTGAGACAGGTTCATTGGCCAACTCAATGCTTATCTGCCCAGCATACTTCTTGACACTATCATTCTGTGTAAAAATATCCCACACGTTCATCAGGTATTCGTTGTAATAGTCACCCACCTTCAGATTTGGGGGGCATACGCCAGGAGGGCGTACCACCACATACATTCCGTGGTTAATGGCATCCTTAGCCAAAGGAAAGTACAAAGTCTTCAGGAAATTCTTCAGACGCGTAGGATTGAACTTCTTGATATCGGCTTCGCCACCCATATCTGCTGGTTGGTCAGCAGCACCGGGATATAAATAGGTGTCCGAGGGGTCATTCGTCCATGCTGGGTCCATATGCAAACGGAATACGTCACATTTGGCTTTCTCGAGTCCAATGAACAGTTTCTTGAAGTAAGCCTTACACTTTGTGGCACCGTTGGAATCGTAGTTAGTGGCAGGATTTGCCCATGGCGATCCCCAGCGATAATCGTTGAAGTACATGCTAGGTGTGTCCATCACGCCATGCAACACTACATGATTGCCGTGCGTATCCATCAGCCATCGTCCCTCAACGTGCAGTGGGGGTATGGGCTTCTTAAGTTGAGCCTGTACCATCAAGACAGACAGACACATAAATAAAATGTAGAATAATTTTTTCATGCAGTTTAAGGATATTATTTTATCTTACAATTTCAAAATAGTGGTAATATTTTTGCAAAGGTATGATTATTTTTTCAATAATAACATCAAAATCAATAAAATCTTTATCTATTTATTTGAATTAAATATCGAAAATACATAAATAACAAAAAAGCCCGCTATCTCTTGTCAGATAACGGGTCTATTCTTTTGTATATATATATCAATATAGTACCTTCTTTCCGTTTATGATATATATGCCTTTCTTCAATCCATTGAACTTACGTCCACAAAGGTCATACACAACATTATCAGAATCTTCACTCTTCACTCTTAGCTCTTCACTCAACGATGTGGCATCATCTTCACAGAAGTTTAACTTAAACTCCTTGACAAGAGTCTCATCATTAAGTTTAAAGAAAGCTCGACAGGCTCCCAATTTAGCACCTTCAAGCGGATAAAACAAAGAATTGTTTCCACCCATCAGGAGACTGGTTGTTACATCCTTCTTAAACAATGTATAAGCATAGGTACCGCAAAAGGTAATCTTATTGTCTTCGCTTACAAAGTCATTATATCCCTTAGCTAGGATAGCGTCTTCAAAAACAGGCTCAACAATATCATCACCCTCATCCCACTTGATGATATAAGGAACACCAGCGATGAGCTCTGTTGCGGGAGAGTCAAATTTGAGGGAGATTGTACTGCCATTCAGACTTGCACTGCTAAGGGTTCTGGCTTCTGCACCCGCTAACACGCTGCCATCAAGGATTAAGTTAAACGGTAGACAGATTGTGTTCCATTTACCATCCTTGTAGAGAGTTCGGTCGGCAAGCTTAACGTTTGCAGTGCGTCCCGTATTCTTTTCTATGGCCTTACTATTGGATGCATTGTTGAATATAACTAAGTTATTAATATTTATGGTCTCAGAGCCAGTAATCTGACTTCCGCCGCTTTTTTTAGTCCAAAGGGTGAGCGTTTGGTCACCTACCTCCGATGGAATAAAACTAAAGGGGATGGACACC
>JAEEGL014139092.1_pt1 | contig 27212 bp, 22 predicted proteins | sample 9134231 | NCBI WGS metagenome assembly JAEEGL01 (sample SAMN16246548, study PRJNA631951) | gut metagenome | biome: gut microbiome; feature: rumen; material: fiber-attached | host: Bos | place: Iran: Karaj | collected 2018-10 | reverse complement strand
CAAGCGCACAGGAGGCAAACAGTCCCCTGAGACCGGCATTCTTTTCAAACACATATATGACGGCAGCGACTGAGACAACTGCGAGAAACAGCTGAAGAATGACATACCAGTTGAGGTCCGGACTAATTGAATACAGCGGCCTAAGCATGAGAGAAAAGAGAAGCTCCGGATGAATCATATGGAGATTATCCGATCCGTAGGCGCCGAAGGCTATGTTTGCAAAGGTCGCATCGTCATTGGTCTGATAACGTATGTCTAAGCAGGCAAGCGATGCCCGAAGGCAGGCAAGGGGTATGAGCAGGGAAAACAATATTCTAACGGAAACTCTTTCCATGAGAGCACGGTCAAGCTTTTCGATGTATCCCTTCACCTCTTTCACCTCCTTATGCTGCCAGTCTGAACTGAATTAATAGTACACTTTACACGGGCTTTTTTCAACCGGAAGCAATCCTGAAGGCAGGCAGCAGGGTGCACAGACGCCAGCCTTCTCAAATCGCCGACTGGTTTTTACAATATGGCAGTTTCACTGCCTTAATGGTTAATGTATAATATGATCAAGATCAGATCCATAAGGAGAAGAGCCATGAGCGAGAAGAATACTGCGTTGGACAACGCCTCAAGAGTCAGGCTTGCTGCGTTGAACTCTATACTGAGCAGGTACTCCGATGAGGAGCATATGCTGTCTACCAAGGACATAATGAAACACCTCGAAAAGGAATACGGGATCAAGATATTCAGAACGACCGTCACCAGGGACATCGATGCACTGAGAGAAAGCGGACTGGAGATAGAGGTACACAAGGGGAGTCCGAACAGATATTATCTCATCACAAGGACGTTTGAACTCCCCGAGATCAAGCTCATCGTTGATGCCATTGCTTCCTCCAAGTTCATCACAGAGCGAAAGAGTGAAAAACTCATTGCCAAACTGGAAGAATTCGTCAGCGTCTATCAGCGGGAACAGATTAAGCACAACATACATACGGAAGGGCGAGTCAAGTCAGACAACGAGAGATCCTTCTATATAGTTGACACGATCAATGAAGCCATCAACAAGAAAAAGAAGATATCATTTCTATATTATGAGTATGATGCCAACAAGCAGAAGACACTGAGAAATGACGGACTTCCTTACATATTCAGTCCTTATGCGCTTATCTGGAACGGTGATTATTATTATACGGTCGGCTATTCCGATAAGCACATGAAGGTCACCAGCTTTAGAGTTGACAGGATCTATGCCACACCTGAAATGCTGAATGAGGACGCCGTCCCTGAGCCGCGGGATTTTGATGTTGCAGACTATACCAAGACGATCTTTCGGATGTATGACGAAAAGAGGCTGAAGGTGGAGCTGCTGTGCGAGAATTCAGTAATGAAATCCGTAATAGACCGCTTCGGCGAGGATGTGGATACAGAGATTTTTGACAAAAAACACTTTATTGCAAGAGTGGATGTGGCTATGAGCCCCAACTTCTTTGGCTGGGTGTTTGGCTTTGAGAAATCGATACGGATACTCGGGCCGACGGAAGCAAGAAGAAGATACAGGTTGATGATCAACAGGAGCCTCAAGCGGCTGGATGATACGAAGAAGAAATAAAGGGGAGAGGACATGCTTAAGATCTTGATCAGCGGAGCAATGGACAGTGAGACCAGAGGACTGGAAAACAGCCTGACGGATCCGGTCACGGTCGATATCGACGGCTTTCGTTTTACCAGCGGAACGATCGATGGAGTTAAGGTGACAGTGCGGAAGACCCAGATGGGAAAAGTCAATGCGGCACTTTCCACATATATTGGCGTCAAGCATTTTTTACCCGATCTGATCGTCAACCAGGGCACAGCCGGAGCACATTCTCCTGCGCTGGACGTAAAGGATATAATCGTCGGGGAGAGCATAATAAATGTAGACTCTTACAAGACGGAACAGAAAGAGCGCGGGGATGGATATGACATTCATGACAGATCCCTGATGGGTATAGAGGTCCGTGACGGAGACGAGTGGATGGAAGTAAGAGAGCTGTCGTCAGATCCAAAGCTTGTAACTATATGCATGGAAACCCCCTATTCAGACGGAAAGCTTGTCAGAGGAATCATAGGTACCGGCGACGGCTTCAACAAGGAAGTCGACCGGATAGAGAGCATAAGAAATACCTTCAGCACAGACTGCGAAGAGATGGAATCGTTCGCCGTTGCACAGGTCGCAAGGAACATGAACATACCGTTCATCGGTTTCAGGGTAATAAGCAATAGCCAGCCAAAGAATCTAAACTTTGACGAGAGAACTGCAGAACTGTGCTGCAGGTTCTCGGCAGAGTTTATCAAGAAGCTGAGTCGGAATTATTAACTGAAAAAAAGAGGCGTATAACGCCTCTTTTTTATGGAATTATATCTCCTTTGCAAGGGCTTCGGCGGCTATCCTGGACATTTCGATGGCAAGATCATTATACTCTGTCAAAAGGTCATATGCTGCGTCTTCTGACAGGATTCCGGCGGGGAGCGCCTTGGAATCGACTCCCAGTTTTCCGCTGTCATATGCCTCAAGATCAGAAAACCAATCTGGAGACCCATAATAGCTGCTGACCAGTTCCACATCTCCGGCAATTGCTTCGTATTCCGCAAGCGCGGCTTCGAGTCCTTTCATAGCCTTATCTGCCCTATTGAGCCGCTCTTCAGCGACCTTGATCCTTTCAATTGCATCCATGTTCATTCTCCTGTAGTTTTCATGGCTCAAGACCGTCGGCAAAGTTAGTCCTGAAGCCACTCTCGTTCTCGGGAAGACCGTACTTTTCCTTGCCGAGGCTCATAGCCTTCATAAGAAAAGTCATGTTTCTGGCAAGATTCCTCATGGTCATGAGACCTTCCTTGTCCTTTTCGACATCTTCGGCGGTCGAACCGTGTACTTCGTTCCAGTAGTTTGCTGAAGCGATAGGCATCTTGGAAATAGTGAAGTATTTATTGAGATCGTCGAATGCGGAGGTCGTTCCGGCCCTTCTGCATGAAACGACGCTGGCACCGACCTTCATCGACTTGTCAAAGTGTGACGAATAGAAAAGCCTGTCGAGGAAGCAGAGCATGGTTCCGTTGGCATGAGCGTAGTAGACCGGGCTGCCGAACACTACTCCGTCTGCCTCTTCGAACTTTGCAGCAACCTCATTAACAAGATCATCAAAGACACACTCGCCGTTCCTGTGGCAGGAACCGCACGCTATGCAACCGCGAATATCCTTGTTTCCAACAGTGATGAATTCGACCTCAACACCCTCTGCCACAAACACCTTCTCCATTTCTCTCAGAGCTCTTGCCGTGCATCCGTTTGGCCTTGGCGAACCGTTCAACAGTAATACCTTCATTGTTGTTTCTCCCTTGATTATATTTATGCTTCTCATATATTTCTTCATCCATAATGAGCGTGATACGGACTGTCTCAGATGTCCATAAGAGAGTAGATCACCTCATCATTATCTCCTCTCAAAAAGTCATCGTCCAGCTGGAATATGACGGATCTATCCTTTCCTATATACTGCACGCAGATGTATCCTGTAGTGTTGTCATAGGTGAGATTCGAGTATACCTTTCCGTCCTTATAGTCCTGTATGGTCAGGTAAGCCCTTCCGTTTCCGCCTGGGAAGAATTCCAGCACTTCGCCGTAACGCGAATTATCCGGATCACCGGGATTACTGATCCTCCAGATGTTCTGTATGGTCTTGACCTTCATCAGATCATATATCCTGTCGGCTGCATAAGGTATGTCATATGACAGGTTATACATCATCTCGCCCAACGTATAATTGACCTTCTCGTCTTGCTGGGCCATCTTGAACAGAGGTTCGAGGTTGTTCAAATATGCATTTGAAAGCTCTTTTGCAGCATCATCGCTTGAAATGTCGATCACTGACAGGTCGAAAAGGTCTTCCTTCTCTCCAATAGTATCAAACAAAGCTTTCTTTTCGCTGTCTTTAAGTTCCGTCCCGAGCCACTGCGAGTCGATTCTCAACAAAAGCGCTTCGGCAAGAGCGGCATCCCTCAGGTTGTTCAGATATCTGGACACGTTATATCTGTTCAACTCTTTAGTGAGAGCCCTGATCCTTTCTTCGTCAAGAAGGCCGTCCAGTATCTTGTTTACGAACGTGACTTTCAGAGATGGCGCTCGCCTGAGGATTATGCGGATACATTCGTTGACGGTAAACAGCGTGTTTTCATCCATACATGAGAATATATAGTCTATATTACCCATATCATGGCTGAAATCGTCCATTGCCTGCATGTATTCCAGATTTTCGGCAAGGAACATCAGGTTCTCGCTGAGTATCCTGTAGTCCTTGGTGTCGTAGGCCTTCATCGTCTGCTGTCTCATACCCAGAGTCATATCAAGGAATTGCCTGCCGCAGTCGCTTCCGGCCAGAGTGCCGTCTTCTTTTCGTTTGGCCACTTCTTTGCTGCATGCAATGAAGGCAGCCTTCAGCTTTTCCTTCTTCTCTTCGCGGTTATAGTAAACATCCACCATGTTTAAGGTCAGGAGCCGTAAGAACAGAACGTCGAGAAAGAAGAACAGGAAAAAGGCCGGCGCATTGAATTTGTCAACGAAGATCGCTATCGTCGAATATATGATCGTCACGAAGGAATATGATGTATAGGCCAGAAAGCATGTCCAGGTAGGGGCGATCAACTTTTTCTCGGCAATGTTCTCCCAGTAGATTATGTTGCTGTTGTCTGACAGGGAGCCGGTGACGGTGATCGTAATGAAAGTCAGGGAAAGCTGCGCGATATACAGATTGATCATCTGATCTCTCAGCCCATCCGGGAACAGCGTGACAAAATATGACCACGGGTCCCTTCCGAAAACGATCGTTACAGCAGGGTATAGTAAAGCACCGACGACTAAGGAGACGGATGCCACCTTCAAGAGCTTGCCTTCGTATTTTCCTTTTGCCATCAACAGTTCCTCCCAGAGCCTTATAGCGTAGAATATCGGATAACTACAATTATATATCCCGCCTATTTTTGATTCAATATATCGCAAGATGCATACAGGGCGTATCATATTGCCGAAAGCAGAGGATGTGGTATAATTTAACAGTAAAATCAAAATAAGGAGCAGAGATATGTTCACCAAGAATAAAGGAAACGAGCCCGCAGAGAAGCTCGGAAAGATGACGGGCAAGCACATAGCAGTGCTGATCATCTGCTGTCTTCTTGCTGCGGCCACTTTGGGACTTCAGTCGAACGTCGCCGGAGTGTACTACACACCCGTATCGGATGATCTGGGCATAGGCAGAGGAACGTTCACGATGCACATGACCATTCTTACACTGGCCTGTGCAGTAGTGACATTGTTCATACCTGCAATCCTCAAGCATATCGATTACAAGAAGGCGCTCATCGCTGCCGTCCTGGTCAATGCCGCAGGCACGGCTGCAATGGGACGGTTCAGCAGTACCATGGCCTTCTATATTCTCGGCGCCATCCGCGGTATTGCGATGAGCTTCTTCTTCTCGGTGCCGATAACGATGATAATCAACAACTGGTTTGTTAAGAGTCACGGTGTCATCACATCGCTGGCGTTCAGTTTCAGCGGACTTGCCGGAGCACTGTTTTCGCCTATCCTTTCCTATCTTATCGTAAACATCGGCTGGAGATTCACATATGTGCTTAACGGTGCGATGATGATAATCCTTGCTCTTCCAGCACTGCTGGTAAGCTGGCATCTTAATCCTGAAGACGATGAGCTCAGGCCTTACGGCTACGGGAGCGTTTCCGAGGGCTCCGCGGGCTCCGGACTGGAGAGAGCGCCGGTCAAGGCATCAGTGTTCTCCCTTGCCTTTGTTGCGTTGTTCGTACGGGCAGTCTTCGTTGCCGGCATCACCAGCGTTGCACAACACTTCCCAGGATATGTGGAGAGCGTAGGACTTGTGGTCGTATCGGCTACGATCCTTTCCGCGGCAATGGTAGGAAACATCCTGTTCAAGTTTGTGCTCGGTATCCTTTCCGACATGCTGGGTTCCTTCAGGGCAGTGTTTACCATGATCTCCATAACCCTTGTGGGACTCATTATCATGTTCATAGTACACGATCCGAAGCTGATGCTCGTCGGTGCGTTCCTGTTCGGTGCCTCATATTCAGTGGGCAGTGTAGGAACACCGCTTCTGACCAGGACTTTCTTCGGAGAGGAGAACTATAACAAAATATATCCTCCAATAGCATTTGCCACGAATGTTGGCTACTCGGTCATCATGGTCGCGATCGGATATATCTATGATTACTTCGGCAGTTACAGACTTGCCCTCGGTCTCAGCTTTGTGATGATCGCCCTTATCTTTGCGGGGATCATAATAGCCAGAAACACATCCCCTGTCGCAAAGGCCGCAAACGGCAATGTCCCTTCAGAGCCTGCCGAGCCCGAGGGAACAACAGCAGTATCGGATCCGAAGCCTGAGATTGAAACTTCAGAAAGCGAGACCGGGTCGGCTGAAATACAGGAAACCGACGGTGCTGATGCAACAGACGGCGGCAGTGTCGCCGAGACCGCAGAGGGTGATAAGGAAGACAGCCTCAGGGAAGAGGAAATACGGGCCTTCGAGAAAAGACTGATGAATGAGGATCTCACGCCTAAGCTCGAACTTGTATTCGGCGAGGAAAAAGGTGAAAAGGAAGAGTTTACTCCGGAAGAATAATTGAATACATATCCATTTCAAAGCGGCTCCCGCACGTTGATACAGGAGCCGCTTTCCTTTGTCTCATGGAAAAAAACACACATTGTTAGCAAAATAGAACTAATTTGGCATCATAATATTGACTTGATAAGAATTTAAATATATTATTTGTATATGGGCTGAAATCTCAAGCATCTTTTAGGGTAAAGACATGGCCAGCACCGATATGACAACTGAATACCATGAATCCTTTGAGCAGGAAATATTCCCTTTGTCCAACCAGACGAGTGAGCACAGGGTCAAATTTCCTGCGTTTTTGATTGCCGCAGCTATCACTGCGGCTGTAGCTGTTGTAGCTGTCATCAACTTGTATGTAAAATGTTCACCTATTGCCATAGGATTTACCGATGCCATACTTGATGTGGATATAAAGAACAACGTTGATGGTGATCGGGTACAGTACATGCTGGTTAAGAAAGCTGATTATCCCATCATAAACGACGACAATTTTTCGTTGATAGAAAAGATAATCGAAGAAGGCATTTTCGAGTCTGACGACACCGGGCTTTACTTTAAGGGGCTTGATCCGGGCACGACATATTCAATTGTTTTCCGTATAGTCAAGGATGGGGAAGACAAGTTGCTTAAGGTATATGATTTCACGACCGCATCGCCTAGCGATCCGGGTCCGGGTCCAATCGTTCCAATAGGACCTGTGTCCAGTTCCGATACTGGAGTGTCGTATCCTGAATCAAGCAGTGATTCGGTGCGGTCCAGTGAGGAATCGTCATCGTCCAGCCAGAGTATAGGGCCGTCTTCGTCCAGCAGCGTTCCTTCTTCCTCAAGTGAGAGCTCATCTGAGCAGCCGGCGGGTCTGTCGGCCACGCTGGGTGTCTACAATACTCAGGAGAATGACTACGGCGTCGTAGAGACCAACAACGGAGAGATTATGATCACCGGACATCTCATGGGCGCACTCACCATCAACGGGACGAAGCTGGATGAGGCCGGAGAGATAGTTGAGTATCCTGAAGGGCTCGACATTGACAATATCAGGCTCACCATAACAGGTTCTGAGCAGGGGACGATTGTGTCCAACGAGACAGTCGTCGGTGTCTGGGGCACACTGGAGCGGAATTCCGCTTCCATAGAAATAGAGAGGATCCCGTTTGAACTTGGATATCCTCAGGAGAAGATCACAGTCACGGCTGTCATAACTCACCGGAACGGACAGCTCACCGCGACCGGTACTTATACGATGCCTGCCCACGGCAGAGACCTGACACTTTCGGTCACGGTATTTGACAACACTGCCGGAGGCGATATAGATTACGGCACCGACGACAACGGCGAGATCGTATGGTATCCTACGCTTGGAGCAACATACTATCTCGACGGAATCAAGCTTAACGATGCCGGAGATGATTTTGTCTATCCGAGCGAGATATATACGTCGGAAACCGGCAGCATCATAGCCACCGGTAGAGACGGTCGCGCTCTGGCAGACAACCAAGGCGTTGATATGGATATCGAGGACGTTACTGGAAGCAGGGCTACGTTGAGTGCAGATTATCTCCCTTTGAATATTGAACATGGTCTGTATGACAACGAGACGATCCACTTCGAGCTGGGAGTACTGACGAATTTCGGTTATATAACCCGGTCTACGGATTACACGTTCCGCGCGCCATACACGATCACTCATTTGGTCACATTCGAGACGGAATACGGTTCTCCTCCTCGGTCACAGTACGTCAATCACGGAGAGTATGCCAGGGATCCTGGCGCGGTCGATCCGGCAGGCGCGGATTACACATTCGATTTCTGGTATGATCCGAGCAATACGACAGCGCTGGTACCGTTTGATTTCGAGAACACGCCAATTACCGGTGACCTCACTCTCGTAGCCCACTGGACGGAGAACAACACAGACGATCTCTCTTTGGGCATAACGATAGAAGAACACCTGGATCAGTTCGAATACGCTACAGACAATGATGGCAACGAGATAGTATTCCTATCGATAGGAACAAAGCTTACGATCAGTGGAAATGCCCTCGAAGTGGTCAACGACCAGTTGGTATATCCTGAGTCCATCGATGAACTGGTCCACATCAAAGTCACCGACGACACCGGCAACACGCTGTTCGAGGAAGATGTTGAGGGATCACTTGACATTGAGAATAACGTGCCTGTAATAACCATCGAACAGTTGCCGATGGAGGCCCCGGTCCATCCGGAGGATACCCTGGGCATCACCGCTACGGTGACACATTCCGATGGAACCCTTGAGGCAGACACTGAATATGTAGTCCCTCGGAATCCTGCGGACAGATACTCTATGACTCTGGAACTCTATTACAATACGCCGAGCTGGGTATATCCTGCCGGTGGCGGAGATCCTCAGGCAAACATAGATCTTTACGGAATGCTTTTCCTGGAAGGACTCGAGATATCCGGAGAGACCGTCACAGATCCAGAGGGCCTCAACGGAGAGGATATCCGGATCACGATAGTCAGAGACAACGGCACCGTGCTGAATTCGACGGCGTGGGGACAGCCATACGTAAATGATGAAGGAAAGCTTCAGATCACCCTGATAAGCATTCCGGTAGAAGAGCCTCTGAATCAGAATGAACCGGTAACTGTCACAGCTACCGTGTACTACGACGGCGGTGAGATCACCGCAGACGCCCAGTTCGTGGTCCCTGAAAAGGCCGCTCCGGATCCGTCGCAGATGGGCATGACCTTTGCTGCGGTGGATGACGGAGAGGAACCTCCGATCACTACTCTCGACGGCATAGACATAGCGTTCCCGAATGTCACGGGCACCTTGATCATAAGCGGGACTGAGAGTTCCGGCAGCACGCTGATAATGCCTGACAGCATTGATACGGACAACATCACGGTGAACTTCTCAGACGGAGACAGTGTATTTGACCAGGACAAGAGCGGAACGCTGAATGTCGGATCCGGAGTGACAATAACGATAGATGATCTCTTCAGCGGAGGATGGCCTGCGGGCAAGACCGTGACACTCACGGCCACAGTACCATATACATATAACGGCACAGCCGGAAATCTCACGGCGACGACCACATATGAAGTACCTGATGTGCCGGTCCAGCCGGGAGATCTCAGCCTGAGCCTGGAACTCAGTGACGATCCGAGCCGGATGGAGTCATACTTTGACGATAACGATCAGGTCATGTACATCCCGGCGATCACGCCTGTCATAAAGCTTGAAGGCGCAGTGGTCGAAAACGGTGCCGTGACAGATCCTCGGTCTATAGCAGATACCGTGACGTTTACATTCACAAGAAGCACCGACAGTACAACTGCTCCTACAGTATCGTTCGATGCGGCGGTCAGGATCGAGGGTCAGGACGTATACATTGATGTTCCTCAGTTCACTCTGCCTTATCAGGGACTGTTTGAGGAAGAAACCGTGACAGCTGTCGTCACGCTAGTGTGTGACGGTAAGACGATCACCTCGAACACTGATGCGTACAGTGCCCCGAGTGAGACGAATCCGAACGATATCTCGTTGAGTGTGTCGATAAACGAGACGAATCAGGGATCGGATATTCCATACAATGAGAATCTGGGGCAGTACTACGCCATTCTTAACGCAACCATAACGGTGGATGGTGCAGAGATAGATCCTACAAACGGAACCATTCTCTATCCTGAAGAACTGGATGGAGGCTCTGCAAACGTAATGTTCACCATCACCGGTACGAACGGAAGAAAGATCCTAGTACAGACAAGGACAGGTAACGTCACAGTTTCCGGCAATCAGGTCCTGATAAACGTAGCTGATATACTGAAAGACGGTGCGGGCGATTCGTTCGGACTGTATGACGGAGAGACTGTCACGGTCACGGTGCTCTTCTCGTCGGATGACTTGACCGGAGGCTACCGAGAAGCGGTCGGAACCTACACATTCAATGCTCCAAGCGCCCCTGCGCCGGTGGCACCGGACTTTACGGTGAATTCGGAGCGAACGGTCCTGTTCTACGGATCCGGAAACTTCGAGCTGTATAACGGACTGATCGATTCGGAATCCGTTGACCTCGATGTGGACGCCTTGAATAATGACGGAACAGTCAACAGTCTCTCTGCGGTAATTCAGAAATTTGAGGCTGGCGCTCCTGCGAATACTGCTGCGACACATAATTTGGATTATGTACGTACCGATACCGGATACCATATCAGCGGACTGTCATTCACGAATCTGCAGCTGACGGGCCAAAACGACGAGATCTACGTTGTGATAACCATGAACTACACACTTGACGGGGAGACCAGGAACAAGGATGTAAGGATCCCGGTAGAGTTGTCGTTGTTAGTCTGATAACCAACACATTACAGGACCCATGGTCCTGCATGAATACATAACTATGAGGAGATAGTCATGAAAAGCAAAAACTATATCATAAGGATCGTTATCCTTCTGGTGTTATTCATCTTGTTCATGAAGCCGGAGATATTCCCGCTGTCACAGTCGGCAGTACAGGCAGTCAAGGCTCAGCTGAGAGACACCTTTGGCGGAGTGGGAAGCGGTAACGGAGTTTTCTCACGGGCCAACCTATTCACCGCCGGTGCGGTTATCGCGCTCATGGGACTGATTGCTTCGATACGGGGACTGGTCTTCAGCTTCTTCGCCAAGGGAAAGGCGCGTTCTCAGACCGTTGCCGGACTTCTGGGAAGCATAGTCAGATGGATCTGCATCATAGTAGCCATAGTCTGGGTTCTTGCCATATTCGGAGTCAACCTCACAGGTATATTTGCATCTCTGGGACTTATCTCCTTGATTATAGGCTTCGGTGCGCAGAGCCTCATCGAGGATACCATAACGGGCATCTTCATCATTGCCGAGGGTTACTACAACATAGGAGATGTTATCATACTTGATGACTTCAGAGGTACTGTCAAGAAGATAGGAATAAGGACAACAGTCATTGAGGACACCGGCGGAAACCTTAAGGTCGTCAACAACTCCGACATCAGGAACATCCAGAACAGATCCCAGAACATGTCTCTGGCGATCTGCGACATTGGCACCCCTTACGAATCTGACATCCGCGAGATAGAGCAGGTCGTAATGAGCGCGCTCCCTGACATGTATGAGCGCAACAGAGGCCTGTTCCAGTCCACTCCTATCTACAGGGGAGTCCAGGAGCTCGGCGAATCAGCCGTCGTGATAAGAGTCACTGTAGACTGCATGGAGAAGGACTACTTCGTAGCAACGAGAAGACTGAACAGAGAAATGAAGATCCTGTTCGACGACAACGGCATCACGGTTCCTTTCAATCAGCTCGATGTGCACAATGTCTGAGATTACTGAACAGCAACGAAATGGCTGCCCGGAAGGGCAGCCTTTTGTATTTCCTGCGATTGTCAGTTCATCCGAATCGGTTATATACCGAGCTGTCCGTTCCCTCCAGAACGGTCACGGTCCTTCCCCTTATCCGCACAAAGCCTTCGTCCTTGAGATTCCTCAGTTCCCTCTGCATCGCGCTCCTGTCTACCGAGAGCCAGTCCGCAAGGAAAGTGAAGGTGAAGGGCATATTGAAGGATCGGGTGCCGGTCTTCCTCGTTTCCTGTCTGAAGAATTCGAGGAGCTTAGTCCTGATGGACTTCTGCATGATGACAGTCGTCCTCTCGTTAAGAGACCGGTCAGTCCGTATGATCATGTCGAGGAGGTTTTTGTTGAACAGTGCATAGAGATCATCGTCCTTCCTCACGGACGAGAAGAGGGAATAGTCTACTATGGTGACTTTTGACTTCTTTTTTGCGATGATGGAGATCTCTCCTCGATTACCTCTCGTATAGTAAGGTCCGAGCACTGAGTTTTCCTTCCCGTAGAAAAGCAACATGCTGTTTCCCGCGGAATCTGTCCTCAGGATGTCTATCTGGCCTTCATCCACTATTCCGAGGAACCTCCCCGGCGGAACAAAATCCAGCAGATCGCTGCCCGCCTTCAGGGTGATCTGCGAGATATCGAGGTTATGGGTTATGGTCCTGACGGTCTCATCGCTTATGCCGTTGAACAGATTTGACATTGTCAACCCTCCCGGTGTAGAAAAAAGAAAATCGTTTTTGTGCCTTTTGCAACTACCAAAAACAAGCATGCTGTGTTAAGATAATCAACGAACTTGTCAAAAACGATGCAAATAGTTGCATATGCAACTTTTTCACACATATATTAATATGATATATTGTTTTATGTCAAGAAACTGATCGCACCACTGATGTCTGCGATCGATTTTTTTAGGGTTGTCGAGACGAAAGATACGGATATAAATATATTAACAAGCAGAAGGGGAAATGTCATGAAAGTCATCAAGAGAGACGGCAATGTAGTGGACTATGTGCCAAGCAAGATCGAAGACGCGATAATGAAGGCGAACAAGGAGGTCCTTGAAGAGGACCAGGTATCTTCCACACAGATCAAGAACATCATCAAATATATCGAATCGCTCGGAAAGAGCAGGATACTCGTCGAGGATATACAGGACATCATCGAGATGAGACTCATGTCGATAGGCAAATATGTCCTCGCAAAGAAATACATAACATACCGCTACACGAGAGAACTGGTCAGAAGAGCTAACACCACGGACCGCGCCATCAAGGAGCTGCTCGACAACGAGAACGAGTACTGGAACACTGAAAACTCAAACAAGAACGCCAAGGTCGTCACCACGCAGCGTGACTATCTGGCGGGCATCACATCGACTGATATCACCAGACGTCTGCTTCTGCCAGAGGATATCGTTGCTGCTCACGATGCCGGCATAATCCACTTCCATGATGCGGACTATTTTGCTCAGAACGCACTGCATAACTGCGACCTGATAAACCTTGAGGACATGCTCAACTACGGCACCAACATCAACGGCGTAATGATAGAGAAGCCGCACCGCTTCCTGACTGCCATGACCATCGCAACACAGCTGATCACTGCGGTCTCCTCAAGCCAGTACGGCGGAGCCACCATCACTCTCACGCACCTCGCACCGTTCATCAGGCTCTCAAGAGACTGGTACGTAAAGAAGTATACAGGCAGAGGTCTGTCAGAAGAGCAGATACGGCAGTTTGTCAGGGAAGACCTGGCAAAGGAGATCACGGACGGTGTCCAGACCTTCCAGTATCAGATCAACAGCATGACCACCACCAACGGCCAGGCTCCTTTCCTCAGCGTCAACATGTATCTCGGAGAGACAGAGGAATACAAGGAAGAGCTGGCAATGCTGATCGAGGAGGTCCTCAAGCAGCGAATCCAGGGCATGAAGAACGAGAAGGGCGTATATATCACCCCTCGGTTCCCGAAGCTCCTTTACGTCCTTGAAGAGGACAACATACACGAGGATTCAAAGTACTGGTACCTCACGGAGCTTGCCGCAAAGTGCACTGCAAAGAGGATGGTCCCTGACTACATTTCAGAGAAGATCATGCTCGAGCTCAAGAAGAACGAGATGGGAGAGGGCGAATGCTATCCTTGCATGGGCTGCAGATCCTTCCTCACTCCTGACCGCACGATGCACCTGGGCAACATTGCCAAGGCGAAGAACTATGTCGAGGGCAAGGGCAAGTACTACGGACGCTTCAATCAGGGAGTCGTTACCATAAACCTGCCTGACGTGGCTCTGTCATCCGACGGGGATATGGAGAAGTTCTGGCAGATCTTTGATGAGAGACTTGAACTGTGCCACCGCGCACTTCAGATAAGGCATAAGAGACTCGCAAGAGTCACCAGCGATGTCGCCCCGATACTGTGGCAGTACGGCGCACTCGCAAGACTTGAGAAGGGCGAGAGCATAAGGGAGCTGCTCTACCACGGCTATTCAACGATCTCACTGGGCTATGCCGGCCTTTATGAGTGCGTAAAGTTCATGACCGGCAAGTCCCACACCGATAACGGCGAGGGCAAGGAGTTCGGTCTGAAGGTCATGCAGCACCTCAATGACGCATGCGCACGGTGGAAGGCAGACGAGGATATAGACTACTCAGTCTACGGCACTCCTATCGAGTCCACCACATACAAATTTGCAAGAGGACTCAAGGACAGGTTCGGAGTGATCAAGGGCATCACAGACAGGGATTACATAACAAATTCATATCATGTACCTGTATTTGAAGAGATCGACGCCTTCACAAAGCTCAAGCTCGAGTCAGAGTTCCAGAAGCTCAGCCCGGGCGGAGCCATCTCCTACATCGAGACTCCTAACCTCACCAACAACACCGACGCAGTCCTCGAAGTCATGAAATTCATTTATGACAACATCATGTACGCAGAGCTGAACACGAAGAGCGATTACTGCCAGGTATGCGGCTACGACGGAGAGATACTCCTGGACGAGAATCTCGAGTGGTACTGCCCGGTCTGCGGAAATCGCGACCATGACAAGCTCAATGTTGCAAGAAGGACCTGCGGATATATCGGAACAAACTTCTGGAACAAGGGAAGGACCCGGGAAATCAGAGACAGAGTCATCCATCTCGACAACAAGGACGACGAAGAATAATGCAAGGATGCCCTCTCCGTGAGGGCATCAGTTTTAGAAGGAAACGAAGGATGAGATACAACAAGATAAGGAAGATGGACATATCCAACGGACCCGGAGTAAGGGTATCCATATTCCTTCAGGGCTGCTCGTTCCACTGCAAGAACTGCTTCAACCCTGAAACATGGCCCTTTGAAGACGGGAAGGAATACACCGAGGCTGTCATAGAAAGAGTAATGGAGCTTTGCAGCAGAGAATACATCCAGGGACTGTCAATACTCGGCGGAGAACCGTTCCATCCGGTCAACAGGAAGGGAGCTCTGGAGCTCGCAAGAAGATTCAAGGAGAGGTTTCCAGACAAGGATGTATGGTCATGGACAGGCTATACCTTCGAACGGCTGGGACCTGATTACTCGGGCTTTGAGAACTTTGATGTGATCGTCGACGGACAGTTTCAGGAAGAACTGAAGCACCCGATGCTTCACTGGAGAGGTTCGGCCAACCAGAGGGTCATCGACGTTCCTCGAACGGTGAGAGAAGGCCGCATCATCACGCTGTATGAGGGCGATGAAGGTCTGAGGATGATGAATAAGGAAGAAAGCAGATAACCGGACAAGCCGGAGAACAGATGCAGATATGAAAGCAGAGGCCACAGACAACAGAAGAATCAGAATGATAATATGGGTCCTGATCCTTGAGGTCCTTTCATTCAGCTTTCTGAACTGGAAGTTTGGCGGCATGCATTTGGACAGTGATGACTCCGCTGAACTGCGGCTTGGAGAAGTGCTGAGCCGTGAGGGCGGCGTGCTCTCAGATAACTGGTACTACTCCACAGAACTGCGAGTGCTGTACAGCCAGCTGGTCACCAGCAACGTGTTCCGATTCCGGAGCGGCTGGAGGACGGTAAGGGTGATCAGCACTGCCATACTTCTTTCTTTTCTGGTAGCGTCATTCCTTTATCTCTGTCGCTCGCTGAATCTGGGAAACAGACTTGTTCTGTTGGCTCCTCTCATCCTATGGCCGTTTTCAAGGACATATCTGGATATCGTGCTGTTCGGTACATATTATGTTGCGCCGATATCGATCATTTTCATTACCTTGGGGCTGTGCCTGAATCGCAATGTCAAAGGAAGGAATATAAGGCTGATTGTTCTTGCAACTCTCTCCCTGCTGTCCGGGATGGGAGGGATCAGGATGCCGGTCATATGCGCGGTACCGATCCTCATTCGGTCATCTGCAGCACTGCTTCCGAAGATCAGGTCAGAAAAAGGTGTCGACAGCTGGCCGCTTATCACCGCGACCGTGACGATGGCTGCAACATTCCTTGGTTATCGGATAAATCTGGGCATGCTGAGCAGGCGATACTCTGTGATGAGCTGGTCCGCGATCGATCCTCAGATACCGGGTCCAGGCGAGTTGGTCATACTTGCCAGAGAGAGCTTGAGAGCACTGGGAGTCCTGGGCTTTCCCGGCCCGACAAAAAGGATCATGAATGTCCTTATGCGGGTCATGTACTGTATCGTACTGTTTATGGACCTCAGAATGCTCAGGAAGTGGAAGGAGCTATCTCAGGAAGAACAGATCCTTCTGTCCTTCTTTGCCGTTTCCTTTCTTACTACGATCTCAGGTCCGCTTCTTACGACACAGGGTTATGCGGACCGCTATCTGCTGATGCCTTTTATGGGCATACTCGTTGCCGTTGCGATCTATTTTGAGCATTATCCCCCGAAGTCGTCCTCCGGAAGGAGAATCTGCGCATTCATGCGGTCGGTCGTGCTGCTGGCCGGGATATCATATCTGCGCTGGTTCGTTACGGAAGACAAGCTGGCTGACAAGCGCCCTGCATTCGAGTACATCCTGGACTCGGGAATGAGTTTTGGCTTCGGTGACTGGGATACCAGCGATGTGCTTACGGAAATGAGTGACGGAAGAGTACGTACATGCAAGATAACGAACTTCAAAAATCCCGATATCTGGCATTGGCTGATGGAGAAGGATTTCACGAAATATGCGCATGACGGACCGATATTCCTCATCATGGATAATGACCGACTGACTTTCAGCGGTGATATCGGACATGTAAACGGAGAGTGGAAGAGAGAGGATCTGGGATATCTCGACCGGGGAGAAATCGTTTTCAGTGATGAACGATATACGGTCTGGAGATATGAGTCGATCGAGGCGTTCTCCCGGGCAACCGGACAGGAGATAGCCTGAGACATTTATCATGCTGTCAGAGAGGCGGACCGCCCGGAAAGGGCCTCCTCCTCTTTTATTGTATGATTTTACGATTGAACAATGAGAGTTAGCGCTGTATAATTAATTCCTACTGTGCGAAAACAATATAGAGAAACCAGGAAAAGAGAAAAGGAGATTACCGGAAATGGCTGAAAACAGGATAACTGAGGGCAACATACCAAGACAACTGCTCTCATACTTTTTCCCTCTGTTGATAGGTTCGGTGTTTCAGACCCTGTACAACACTGTGGACTCCATCATTGTCGGCCGTTTTGTCGGAGCAAATGCTCTGGCAGCAGTCGGCGGTACGGGCATCATCATGGGCCTGCTCGTCGGTTTCTTCATGGGTATGGCCGGAGGCGGAACCGTCATCATTTCACAGTACTACGGAGCAAAAAATACTGAAAAGCTTTCAAAAGCGATACACACCACTATCACTCTGGCACTCATCGTAGGTGTGTTTTTAACAGCGCTCGGGCAGATAGCAGCCAGACCGATGTTAAAGCTCATCAAGATAGATCCTGTCATAATGGACATGTCAGCTTCATATCTCAGGATAATATTTGCGGGAATGATCTTCTTCACCATATACAATCTGGGAGGCGGAATACTCCGCGCGGTGGGAGACTCAAAGAGCCCGCGCAATTACCTCATATTCACCTGCCTTCTCAATATCGTTCTGGACCTGGTGTTCGTGCTCCGGCTCAGATGGGACGTCATAGGCGTTGCCGTTGCCACCACTCTGTCGGTCGCTACCTCGTCGGTGCTGGTCATAAGGAAGCTGGTCAGCACCTCTGATATATACAGGGTGGAATTGGCCAAGCTTGGGATAGACCTGCCGATACTCGGAGAGATAATCAGGATCGGACTTCCGTCCGGCGGCACCAGCATGGCGTATTCACTGTCAAACATGGTCGTTCAGACAGCCGTCAACAGCTTCGGAGCCACTGCTACGGCAGCGTGGGTCGCCTTCGGAAAGGTGGACCAGGTCATATTCATGGTCCAGGGGTCCTTCGGAATGGCGGTCACTACCTTCGTCGGACAGAATTACGGAGCAAGGAAGTACGACAGAGTCAAGGAGAGCGTAAGGACAGGCCTTGCGATGAGCGCCGGCGCAACGCTGGTACTGAGCCTCGTGATGGTCATTTTCGGACCAAATCTCATATCGCTGTTTGCGACGGATTCCAACGTCATTTCGATCGGCGCGTCAGTGCTGAGGCTCTGCGGACCGTTCTATGTGACCTACACTCTCATAGAGATACTGTCAGGAGCGATAAGGGGTTCCGGACAGGGTTTTGCTCCTATGGCGATCACGCTGACGACGATATGCCGGTTCAGGCTCATATGGGCTTTCTTCATTTCACCGGCTCTCGGCGGTACCATTCAGACGATAGCAGCCTGCTATCCTGCAACATGGGTGCTCGCAGGGCTCACATTTGTGATATACTATATGGGATACAGAAAGAAGTTTGCGGTCGGCTTGAACGACGCAGCCTGATGAAAGCAATATATTGAAACGGAGATGATATATATGGGTATAAATGAAAGACTGTTCGATTTCATTGAGAAGAGCCCGACACCTTTCCATGCAGTAGCCAACGCACGGGCAAAACTGGAGGAAAAGGGATATGTAAAGCTCAACGAAGCATCAAAATGGGAGCTCAAGAAAGGCGGAAGGTATTATGTCACAAGGAACGGCAGTTCCATCATAGCCTTCAGTATCCCCTTCAATGACGATTACAGCTTCAATATAGTGGCTTCGCACTGTGACAGCCCGACTTTCAAGATCAAGGAGAATCCGGAGATCAAGCAGTCAGGCTATGTGGTGCTCAACACCGAAGGCTACGGCGGAGCCATACTCTCCACATGGATGGACAGACCTCTGTCTGTGGCGGGCAGAGTAGTGATGAGATACGGTGAAGACTACAGCTGGAAGCTGGTCAACATCGACAAGGATCTTATGATCATACCTAACCTGGCCATACATATGGACAGGGATGTGAACGACGGAAAGAAGTTCGACCTTCAGGCAGATATGCTGCCGGTCTTCGGGCTGGAGGTCACCGGAGGAGACGATGATGAACGGCTGGATCTTCTGACTCTCATTGCAAACGCTGAGGGCCTCAACAGGAGCGCTATCGTGGATTATGACCTGTTCCTCTACAACAGGCAGAAAGGCACGACGCTCGGTGCAAACGGCGAGTTCATTGCAAGCCCGAAGCTTGATGACCTGCAGTGCGCATATTCATCACTGGAAGGCTTCCTTGAGGCAGACAACGCTGATGCCTGCCCTGTCCTTGCCATATTCGACAACGAGGAAGTCGGAAGTGCCACCCAGCAGGGTGCAAACTCCACATTCCTTCAGGAGACTCTTTACAGGATCGTATCCGGACTCGGAGAGACTGAAGCGGATTACATGCGCAGAGTAGCCAACAGCTTTATGATATCGGCAGACAATGCGCACGCTCTTCATCCGAACAAGGCTGGCAGCTACGCCGATCCCACCAACAGACCAAAGATCAACGGCGGCATAGTGATCAAGTACAATGCCAGCGGAAGATATACTTCTGACGGACTCTCACGGGGCGTATTCAAGGGCCTGGTTGAGGATCTGAGCCTCAAGACACAGACCTTCCTCAACAGGAGCGATCTGAGAGGCGGCGGCACGCTGGGCAACATCTCCAACACAAAGGTGTCTCTGGCAACAGTCGACGTGGGACTCCCTCAGCTCGCAATGCACTCTTCATATGAGACTGCGGGAAGCAGGGATACAGAGGACTTTGCAAACATATGCAGACGGTTCTTCTCCACCAAGTTCATGAGGAACGATGAGGGCGGATTCAGACTGGACAAGGCCGCCAGGGCCCATAAACCGGGTAACGGAGTTGCCAGGAACCTCTCAAAAAGGACCAGCAGATTCACAAAATAACCTGATAACGGCAAACAGCCGGTCTCAATAGGGACCGGCTGTCATTTTGTTTATTTTTCCAAAAGACTGTCTGTATTCAAACATGGCTTTATGTGATTTTACAATCTTTCATGCCGTTTGTTGACATTATCAGGGATCATGTGTACATTAGAATCACACTATACTAACAGCGTTGAAGAGAAGAGTAAGCTGCCAACGACTTTCACAGAGAGTCCCCGTTTGCTGAGAGGGCGACAAAGAAGTAACAGCCGAATATGGTCTCTGAGCTATGCGGGCGATATGTAGTCTGCATCGGGGTCGCCCGTTACAGCGAGAGACCATAAGGACGTAAAGCCGTCCCGTGGCCGGTAAGGGCCTGGCAGTAATGTCATGCTGAAGCAAGGTGGTATCGCGATTTTCATCGCCCTTGGTTCCAGATGGAACTGAGGGCGTTTTTATTTTCAGGACAGGACAGGAAAGAATATGATCGAGATAAAGCATCTCTCAAAGACATTCTCCACTCAGAAGAATGAGGTGCATGCACTCAAAGACATAGACATAACGATCGACAGAGGCGATATATTCGGGATAATCGGAATATCGGGTGCCGGAAAGAGCACATTGCTGAGATGCCTTTCAGGCCTTGAGACACCTACCGGCGGAGACATCGCCATCGAGGGCAGGTCGATAATAGGCATAAAGGGCAGCGAACTGACCAGGATCAGGAGAGAGATGGGAGTCGTCTTCCAGGGCTATAACCTTCTGATGCAGAAGACCGTGGCTGAAAACATAGCGTTTCCGCTCAGGATAAACGGATATTCGAAGCAGGACATAGACAGCAGAGTCAAAGAGCTGCTCAAGATAGTGGATCTGGAAGACAAACGGAAAAGCTATCCGTCACAGCTTTCAGGCGGGCAGAAGCAGAGAGTGGCCATAGCCAGAGCACTGGCTACTCAGCCGAAGATCCTGCTGTGTGATGAGCCGACCAGCGCACTGGATCCCCTCACCACCAAACAGGTGCTTGGGCTTTTGCAGGAGATAAATGAGAAACTCAGTGTGACGGTGATAATTATCACCCACGAGATCGGTGTGGTGAGAAGGATATGCAACAGACTGGCAGTAATTGCGGAAGGGACCATAGCAGAGAGCGGAGATGTAAAGGAAGTCTTTGCGTCCCCGAAGGCTGAGGCCACGAGGCTGCTGCTGGGATATGAGGAGTAAGGAAATGAAGGAAACGATCACGGCCTACGGTCCGCTGATACTATCAGAGACTGGAAAGACGATATACATGATGATATTCTCCACGCTCTTCAGCTACGTGCTGGGGCTTCCGATGGGAATAATCCTGTATTCTACGCGGGAAGGGCATCTTCTTGAGAGCAAACAGTTCAATACTGTATTTTCTTGGGTCATAAACATACTCAGATCTTTCCCGTTCATCATACTGACGGTGGTGCTCATCCCGGCAACAAGAGCCATCGTAGGCAAGGCCATAGGACCGACAGCGGCAATATTCCCGCTTACGGTGGGAGCAGCCCCTTTTGTAGCCAGAATGGTGCAGACTTCGCTTGAGGAGATAGACAAGGGAGTGATCGAAGCCTGTCAGTGCATGGGAGCATCTCCGTTAACGATCATAACCAAGGTGCTTATCAGCGAGAGCCTCCCCAGCCTCATAAGGGGCTTCGCCATAACGGCAATAACCCTCATAGGGTACATCGCTATCGTAGGGAGCCTGGGAGCCGGCGGTCTCGGAGACATAGCCATCAGATATGGTTATCACAGGAGAGTAGAGAGTGTGATGTGGTTCGCCGTAGTAATAATCATACTTGTCGTATGCATCATCCAGGCCTCCTTTGACCGTCTGGCAAGAAAGAGCGACAAGAGGAACATTCTTTGACGTAAAATGGTATATCCAGCTCGGATCCGGACCGAAGCTGTATATATATATCAAGCCGGGAGACCGGCAGGAAAAACAGTAAAAGAGAGAAAGGAAAAAACAATGAAAAAGATAATCAGTTTAGCATTGGCAGTAGCTTTGGCACTGAGCCTTGCCGCATGCTCATCGTCAAATTCAGACAGCACACAGGAACCCGAAGACTCCAAGAAGATCGTAGTAGGCGCATCTCCTTCACCGCACGCAGAGATCATGGAGCGGGCGAAGCCGCTCCTGCGGGAAAAGGGCTATGAGCTCGAGATAGTGGAATTCACGGATTATGTCATTCCGAACACATCCCTTGAAGCGGGCGAGCTGGATGCAAACTTCTTCCAGCACACTCCTTACCTTGACTCATTCAACGAAGAGAGAGGTACCCATATCGTATCAGTGGTGAAGATCCACTTTGAGCCGTTGGGCATCTACCCGGGAAAGAGCGATGATCTTGCAAACATCCCTGACGGTGCGACTATAGCTGTTCCTAACGACACATCAAATGAGGCACGTTCACTCCTCCTGCTCGAGAGCCTCGGCATCATCACACTCAAGGAAGACGCAGGTCTGAAGGCGACGGCCCTCGACATCGTTGAGAATCCTCACAATATCACCATCCTTGAGGTCGAAGCCCCTCAGACGGTAAACGTCCTTGCAGATGTTGATTTCGCAGTCGTAAACGGCAACTATGCGGTATCAGCAGGAATCCTCGACACGGCTCTCGCAAGCGAGTCTAGCGAAGGCATCGTCCCTGAGACTTACGGCAACATCATCGCCGTAAGAGAGGGAGATGAGGATTCTGAGAAGACGCTTGCCCTTGTGGAAGTTCTCACAAGTGATGAGATAAGAAACTTCATCAACGAAAAGTATGCCGGCCTGTTTGTTCCAGTGTTCTGATAGCGGATCAAAAACTTACGGTCTGACTTCGTTGTAAAAAAAAGGTCGGCCGGAGTATAATCTGGAAAAGGGTTTAGGAGAGTAAAAATGGCAAATCAGGCAGTAAACTGGGATAATGACGATGTCCTCTGGGGAATAACGGACGGAAATACCGAGGAAGAGATAAGACTGAAGGCATGGGAGCTCATAAAGAAGCAGAGCTTCATACCCACCGCTACGGTATGCGACGGAAGCCCGGAAATAAGGATCATTGACTACAACCTGCTTCCGGACGGAAACCTTTACTTCATGACGTCAAAAGGCAAGCCGTTCTACAGACAGCTGTGCGAGAGACCCGAGATAGCGATTAATACGGCGATCGATTCCCTCTATTCGCTAAGGCTCAAGGCATGGGTGAAAGAGATCCCGAACACTGACAAGTGGGTATGGGACGAGTTCTTCAAGCTGAATCCCGGAACGGTGAAGATGTACAGGAAGAACTATGACATCGTGGCGGTCTTCAGGCTGGAGAAAGGCGACGGAGAGATGTTCCATCTCTATGCGGAAGAGAAGATCAGAAGGGTGAGATTCGGTTTCGGCGGCGGAGAAGCCCGCCCGCTGACCTACAGGATCACCGATGAATGCATCGGATGCCAGTCCTGTCTGGAGAACTGCGTGGAGGAAGCCATCCATGTGGGTGAAGACGGCAAGTGCTACATAAGGTACATGGACTGTGACAACTGCGGCATCTGCTACACCAAGTGCCCGATGCCGGGTGTTGCGATGGTCAGCAGGATAGAATGATAATAAGGCCATAGACACTTAAGCCGGAGCTGGCACAGCTCCGGCTGATCTTTATTTCTTAAGTTCAGATGAGAGAAGGATGTCATCTGCCATGTATTCGCAGAGCTCCCTGTCATGGGACACCAGAACGATGCAGCAGGTGTTTCTGACCGAGTTCTTTATCACATCGATGGCATTGTGCGCGCTTTCCCGGTCAAGTCCGGTGAAGGGCTCGTCTAGCAGCAGGATATCAGGATCCGCTCCCAGAGCCCTTGCGATGGACACTCTCTGCGCCATGCCGCCGCTGAGCCGTGAGATATCGGATCTCTCCTCTCCGCCGAGACCGAGGCTTGAAAGAAGGCCTGTTGCAGTAGCTTCGCTGCATCCTGAAAGTGTCACGTTATCGATGACGTTTCTCCATGGCAGCAGTCTGTGTTCCTGGAACACCATCGAAAGCCTGCCCGGTGCTTCCACCGTGCCGGAATCCGGTCTTTCGAGAGCCGCAATGAGCCTCAGCAGCGTGGTCTTTCCCGAGCCGCTCTCTCCGAAGACAGCCAGCGTCCTGCCGTTTTCCACCAAAAGATCCAGACCTGATATGACCTGCTTTTCATCGAATCGCTTATATACGTTTTCCAGCCTGATCATATCCAGTCCTCCTTATCATATCCCAGTTTCCCCAGAAGGAATACGATGAGAGCCTCAAGCAGCATGCTGAGAACTATCACCGTGAGAGTCCATGCAAACAGCTGCGGAGTCTCAAGATACACTCTCGCGTTATATATCATCTTTCCTATTGAGTAGTTCGGAGTGCACAGGACCTCTGCGGCAATGCCGCTCTTCCAGGCAAGGCCCAGAGAGGTGATGACGGACTGCATGAAGAAAGGTGCGACCTGGGGAGCGTATATGTCCCTCAGCATGCGCCACCTGTCCAGACGGAAAACCCTTCCGACCTCTTCGAGATCTGTGTCCATCGTTTCTATGCCTTTCGTGACGGCCGTCCATACGATCGGAAATACCATCAGGAAAGTGATTATTGACGGAACATGGGTGTTCCTGCACCATATGAGCAGGAACAGGATGAAGGACGCCACCGGCGTTGCCCTGACTATACTTATGACTGGAGACAGCAGTGCTCTGGGGAGTTCGAACCTTGAAGTCAGGATCGCGACAGGCACTGCCGTTATTATTGCAAGAAGGAATCCCGCGGTGATCCTGAGGATCGAAGCGGCGATGGTCTTCCAGAAAAGGGAAGTCTGCACCTCAGAAAGAAGAATGGCGAAGACCCGCCCGGGACTGGCAACAAGAAGTTCCTTTCCCACATACATTGAAACAAGCTGCCATGCCCCCAGCCAGAAAGCGGCGGGGAGCAGGACAGCCTTGACGATTCTCGGTATTCTGTTATCCGTATTACTTTGCGTAATAGAATCCTTCATCCGGGAGTTTTCCTCCGATAATCTTTGGATTGTACTCGTTGAGGACAGTCAGGAATGCGCCGAGCGCTTCTTCCATTTCCTCTCCGTCGAGATATACGATTCCGCTGTTAGGGATGGCCTTCTTGGCAACAGGAGCCTTAGGGATGATCTCAAAGTGCTCGCAGAGCCGTGCTGCTTCATCAACGTTGCTGTTTACGAAGTCGATGCTCTGTGCGTACTCGGCAAGGAAAGCATCCAGGTTGTCCTTATGCTCCTCGGCAAACTTGGAATTCACGATTATGCAGCCCATGACGAGCCTGCTGTCGCTGCCGTTTGAAACTGCTGCTTCATCCCACCGTTTTGACATGTCGATAGCGACCCTCGCATCTGCATTCTGGAGCAGTACGCTTGTTACGTTCGGCTCAGGGATGATACCGATCTGTGCATCGCCTGTTGCGAGCATTGAAACGACTTCGGCATGTTCAGGGAGCCATTCGATGGTTACGGAGTCCTTAATTCCGGCTGCAGTCAGCACGTAGTCGAGAGCATATTCGGGCGTAGCACCCTGACCTGCAGCATATATTGTCTTGCCTTCCAGGTCCTTGACGTCGTTGATATCCGTTCCGACTTCAACGATGGAGAGCGTTCCTATGGTGTTGACAGCCACGACCTTTACTCCGCCCTCTGTCTTGTTGTACAGAGTAGCTGCGAGGTTTGAAGGCACCGCGGCAATATCCAGTTCGCCGCTTATGACCTTGGCGGTGATGTCCGTAGGTGATGAAAAGAGAGTGAAGTTGTAGTTGTTTGCAGCCTCGCCCTTCTCGTTCTTGTCAAGAAGCTCTACAGCGCCCATGCCTGTGGGACCCTTCAGAAGTCCGAGGTTGACGTCGATCTTTTCGACAGGTGCCGGTTCTTCGCTGGAAGCCGGTGAAGTGGAGCAGGCGGCGAGCGAGATCGCCATGACGCCTGCAAGTATGATGGATAGCAATTTCTTCATTGTAAGAATTCTCCTCTGATATTTCATTGTCCGCACGAGCGGCTCACTTGAGTTTTTCCGGTTCCTTTATGGTGATGATCTTTCCGTCTCTTGAAATCGCGCCGCTTTCGGTCAGTGCGTCAAGCGCCCTGTAGACGCTCCGTCTTCCCACGTTGAGCCTTCTGGCAATGTCAGTCACGGCCATCGAGAAAACGGGACCGGAAGATCTGTACATGTTATACAGGTAATTCCTGATGTTCCGTTCGACATCCTTGCCGGTGTACCTGTCTATTACGGAGTTAAGGAAGTTTATCCTGTCGGTGAGGAAGGCAATATAGTTCAAGGCGGCGCTGCTGTCGGTCGCGATCAGTTCTCTGACGGCTCCCTCGCTCATGAACAGGACCCTGCAGTCGGAATCGGCAGTGATCCTGGTACCGGCGCCCTTTCCACCGAACAGGGTCACGACGCCGAACACGCTTCCGCGGGACATCTTCCTCATGGAAGTGCCCTGGTTGCTGACCTTTGCCCTTCCTTCGAGGATCAATCCGAGGCTCCTGTTCCCGGTGCTTCCGTCAAAGATGACGGCCCCCTTTGAGAAGTCCTTTATTACGGTGCCGTCGGTGGAAACAGCTTTACTCAGCCGGTCGGCTGACACACCTCTGAACAGAGGCAGACCAAGCAGAAATTCTTCAATCTTTTCCATAGCAAACCTCAAAAAGTGTATCTTTTGATACATTTTGTAAGCCAATTATATATGTCGCGCGCCTTGCGGTCAATAGAAAACAGACAACTTGTTAAATAAATGTCGATTTGACCATATGCGTTGGGAGAGAAACAGGATAATGTAGCATAATGACGACATTTTCCCGCAGGTATGGTAATATGTATTAAATAACGGAGGAAACAGAAAATGATGATAATTCTTT
>JAEEGL012735534.1_pt1 | contig 27212 bp, 24 predicted proteins | sample 9134231 | NCBI WGS metagenome assembly JAEEGL01 (sample SAMN16246548, study PRJNA631951) | gut metagenome | biome: gut microbiome; feature: rumen; material: fiber-attached | host: Bos | place: Iran: Karaj | collected 2018-10 | reverse complement strand
TGGTTCCATATAGTCAGCATAGACCCCCTTCAAGGCCTGCTGAGACAAAAACTCTTTCCCATACGACTGCAATTGATCTTTCATCTTCGCCTTGATACTTTCATATTTTTCCTCACTAAAGGAATCTTTATTACTCTCCAGCAGTTCCAAAGCTTTCAGAGGATTATCGCGAACCAGACGCAGCATATTATCGTATGCCTCGTCTTGAATCGCCTTGCTCTCGTAACGGGAAATCGTCGCCTCGCCCCAACCCATCAACCTTGCCAGATCGACCTGTGATAATCCGTACAGAACGCGAAGAGCTACTATCTCATCCGATGTAAGCAGCCCGTGCTTCATACGATATGCATTTCTCGCGTTCAGCAGATTTGCATCCATCATAGGAGCCGTTACGAAATCGCATTCATCCTCATCCGCATTCTCACAATAGAAAAACCGCTCCAGGTAGGCAACCTCTTCGCCCTTAATAATCACGGTAGCCTGGCGTTCCTTCTCTTCAACTACATGTTTCTTGCCACAAATCGGGCATTCAATAACCTTTTTATCGATTAAAACATTCTCTGCCATAGGTCTACCTCCTTTCTTCTTCACTTACTGGTTGCCGGAGCATAAGGATGCGGCAGGCTATGTTCTGCGTGATGAAAAGATACGCAAATAACCCGTCTACTCTCTTGCTCTCGGATTTTAATTTTGATATATATTTCTTTTTCTTCAATCGTTTTGCCAAACACATAGAGTATGGGTGGATTTGGATCATCTCGATCGAGAAGCGATTCTGAGTAATCTGAAAGCTGAAGATCCTTTAATTGTGCAACAACATCTGCATGGCCGTAATCCAAGTCCATTAGCGTTTGTCTGTTTTTACGATTGTTGATAAAGAAAAAACTTTTGTTTATATCAAAATCTTCATCACTGAAGATATCATTCAATGTAGTCAGGAAAGTTCCCACATCTCTGGGGCTGGACTTCATGTAGCTTGCATTAATAATATCGCCTTCTTTCCGAACGCAGAAAGAGATACACTATCAATTGATAGTGTATCTCTTGAAGACCTCTTTGTCAAGTAAATGGGCTAACGTACAGTCTTGCAAAAAGCAATGGATTCCACGCCGCAGGCGTCGATCAGCACATCCCGCAGCTCACAGCTCCGTCCGGGAACGAAATATTGGTGCACTTCATCGGTAACCGCGTATGGTGATATTAGTTAAACAAATCTGACGCTAACAATAATCAGTTTTAAATAGACCTTTCTAAGAATATAAATTCCTTCGCATATTGCGTAGTGAGATAATATTACTATTCATGTCGGTTATACGTGTATAGTGTCTGCTACAGTTGTTTCATAAACAAATTAATCTAACAAAAGAAGTTGTTCACTCTTGTTATAAATGTTTTCACATCTTCACAAATCTCACTATTCGTCATTGCTATTGCGACATCATATTTATTGCAATTAAAAGCATGTTCTAGCCCAATTCCCTGCGCAGTAAAATGATGTTTTCCATCCAGCGTCAAAATTGCTTCCGGAGGATTTGCATCAACATACCCAATATCGCTGAGAGATAAAGCGAATGTTTTTTGGAAATAAGTGCATACATCTTCTACAGATCGCCCAGATGCACGCGAAATAGCCCTAGGGCACAATAAATAAGACTCGATATTTTTCCGCCTCCATTGAAGGAGAAGAATCTGGCTATTCCCAGGAAGATTAATTCCTTTATATGTCAAATCCTCTCCAACAACATTAACACTTTCCATGTCACGATCTCGTAAACTTATACATTTTAATTGTGGAATTATTTTATGAAGTTCATCAAACATGTATCGTCTATCTGCGTGACTATCAGTATTCGTCCAATAAACCACATCTACAGGCATATGTGTTCCACTGTTCTCCGCCCAAATATTAAGCAATTTTCTATCACTATCATTTTCAACAAAGATGAGTTTTTTATAGCGCTTTAACAGGTCGAGTTTTGGGAAATACTCACTTCCGACGCCACTGAGGACAATAACTCGGGATGATTCTTCAGACAAATATTTTCGTTCTTCCATTGAAAAGACGATGTCTAACGGTGCTTGTCTTATAATCTCGACGGAATGAGTAGCAATTAGGATTTGTTTGCTATTATTCTTCCCTTCAAAATACGACAATAGTTCTTTAATCAACTCACTTTGAAGGCTTGCATGCAAATGAGCATCTGGTTCATCAAGAAGCATTATATCTATATTAGAGCTATATAGCATACAGAAAATACTTAACCACTGCAGGTAACCACTCCCTTGCGTAATAATGTCACGAGGCGAATAACTGCTTTTAGGCAAAAGTTCATAACACCCATCATCGTTCAATACAACCTTACGTTCATTTACCTTAATTACCGTATGGAAATCCTCATTAAATGGTTCTATTTCTAATTCAGATCTAAACGTTTCTCTCAAGTTTTTCTGAAGCTTCTGCAGTGGACTTGTAGATAAGTATTGTTCCTTTTTATAGCCTCGCAACCTACCACCATTATCATAAAGATTTTGCTTTATTTGAGCATCTTCTTTGTACAAGTCATATATCATATTGCGAATGATCGACCCTGCCATTCCTCGTCCAAGAAAAGCTCTTCGTTCAGCCAGTGTTGCTTTGTTTTCTTTTGGAAGCACACCCGCAAATGTAGGCAAATAAACTATAGTAGGAATATAATCAGTTTCAACCAAATTGGACCCTGTGACACGGATGAATAACCGATCATTAACCAGCGACAAACCGATTTCAAGGCTTCTATCAGTTTGAGTTTCATAATCCCAAACACACTTTATGCGCATAATATATCCAGGATATGCATCCGGCCATTCGGACTTTTCCCCTGGGGATAATTGTGTTTTTAAGTTTGTCCAAAGATGATTTAGCGAAGGTACTGCTACAGGCATGAACTCTTCTGCACTCATCCCAAAGCCTTCACCTTTCCCCGCCTCATTTTGGTTAAACGATGATCGCCCCTTTTCATGAAGAAGAATCATTTTGCAAAATTCCCAAACAGACAAAGCTTGAATCAAAGTAGATTTACCTGCATTGTTTCCGCCTACAAGTAAACTTATGCCTGTTGGCTTAAGTTCAAAAGATTCTTTTTTATATTTCTTAAAGCGAGTAAGTTCTACGCGTTTAATCATCGAAATCTCACCCCAAAGGTTCAGTTTATGCAATCAGGTATATTTTTAACGTTAACCTTTATCAAACTGGCAGCTACTTACTTTTCCTCATATAAAGCACGCTATGGGGAATGATACAAAGAACACGAAATAAGCGACGCTGTGATTAAAATTATTACTAATATTCTTATCGCATTGCGATTAACTCTCATTGATTAATACGTTCTATTGTGCTATGGGCATACTTACATCTCCGGCATTGCCGCAGTTTTAGCTTTCTTCCCCTTCTTCTTTCCTTCCACGGGCCCTGAGCCTGTCGAAGGGCCATTGTCGGTCACAGAACCTGTCGAAGTCTCCTCCCCCGGCCACTTATCTCTCATATTGATCGCCAGCCCTGTTCCCAGCATCGTGTAGAACATCGGCATGGTATTTACGCTGCCGTCGTTAAAGAACGCCACGAACAGGAACCCGATGATGCCGCAGAAGATGCCGCCGTTCACAAAGTCGGAGAAATCCACGAAGTCACGTTTTCTAAACTGCTTTACCGCACCAACCAGATAAAACCCGACCATCGTAAGCCAGGCAATCAGCGAAATCAACCCTGTATTGACCCAGTATTGCATGTAGAGATTGTGTGCCTTGTCAGTAACAAGAGTTAATGCGCTAGAATCGGCGCGGGAATACCGCGTTGCGTAATCGTTTTGAGGATATACAAACGTATAGCAATCTGCACCGGCACCCTTAACAATAAATGATTTCAACATTGGCCCAGTCGTTGACCAAATCAAGCCTCTTCCGGTACCTAATCGATAAGCTTGTAGGCTTTCCCAGTGTTCAACCGAGTGTAAGGAGACAAATTTCCCGGCCTTATTGTGATATAAGAACTGCTCTCCATCGTACTTGAACTCCCAATCCGTCCAACCCGTAGTAAAAATAAAGTAACTACTTTCCGCATCTCGTTTAATAGAAACCCGCACATAATCGTGGAAACGATCATCAAGAATCTCGAATTTTCCATCTTCATTTTCGATGGGACGCATATATAATTGATTGCCTGAATCGTCCATGACAATGTATGCAGAGTGTTCGTTATCCCTCATGACCTTAATAACATTACCGTTAATACTAAACAGCATGAAATCATCATATGTTTCAATGAAATCAACAGGTACGAAAACTCTTCCTGGACCATTTTCATAATCATATTGGAGGTTCGGTAGATTGTCGGCATAAATAAAAACCGTTGTAGACCGAATTACAGCTCCAAATGCATCTTTCACTTCCTGTAACCATCTGTCTGTCGTCAATCCCATGACCAGACACAGAATCAAAACAAGGCAAATAATGGATTTGATCGAAGATTTCAGATGCTTGCGAAAAATAATTAAGGCAACACCAAAGACCGCAAGCAAACCAAAATAGCCGCTGGCAGAATTAGCTGCAAAAAAGTTATATAGAAACAGCCCATACAATATCAATGAGATAATTGACAAAAACTTTCGATGTTTAGTCTTTGTTTTAGAGGCAGACAGAAAAATAACAGCAGACAGAGGAATCAGCATAGTTAAATATAAGGGCACATAGTTGATGTTATAAACTGTTTGATAAACTTCGCCGTCTGTAAACGAAAAGTCATATACCTTCTGTCCCTGCGAGGCGAGAATATCAATCATGTCCCAACTCTTGATGCCTGTATCTAAAACGTAGTTCGGCGTCATCATCTTCTGACCGGTAACAGTAGCGAAGAAATCATGACCGGTAGCCTGGGTAATACCTAAGACACCAAGGAGTAATGCCACACCTAAAACGCAGAAGACAACCATCTTTACCCGGCGTTCGCTATCAATTACATTAAAAGCAAAGAGCACCATTAGAACATATGCAATCAGCACAAAAGTACCCTCTAAATGCTCTTGCATACCATGAAGTGCAAAATACTTGTAATCTGAAAATGCGAGAGAAACAAGCACAAAAGCCACGTACACTAAAGCCGGAATATAGAGAAAACTCTTCTTAAAAGATACTCGGTCTTTAAAGTAGTAAACGACAAAAACAATAACTGCAAGACATCCTGCGCAGAGAATTGCCATCGCCTTCCAGTAATTGAACAGGTCCGATAAAGTTGTTGCGTCTGTTGCCTCTGTCCAATAAATATCTGTGAGAGGCATGCTGAACAAATGAAGGCGTACAAGCAAAATCGATAATGCAAAAATAAATGCAGGCAACATGCATACAAAATCCGATATTCGACTACGTTTTGTTAATGTATTTTCCAAAGCGTTCTCCTTAAGAAACAACAAGGTAATGCATGATAGAAAATTGTTGAGTAAAACATCTCGACTACTTCATGATGTCATCCAAATTTGTTATATTTTGGCTCATTGATTGATACCGATCTGCAGTTGCCCGATCAATAAAACCGGCAATGGTTTGCTTGATGTTTAGCTCTTCCTTATTATACCAAAAGGCATGCGTTAGAATGTGAAGTTTCTGAAAATGACCGGATGCAACGATTGCCTCAACCGGTTCTCTCCATCTTCTACGAGAATCCGAGAGATACTTAAAGTCTTTGAAGAAATCATCTCCATAACTATTGATGATTCCTGGTATCTTCAAATTGCTATCGAGAATCTGTTTACTCGGTCGGTGCATAGAAACAGTTGTTATCGGGCAGCCTAACAAATCTGACAAAATCCCTGCCTCTTTTATAATTAGTTCCTTGAGCAATTCAACATTCTCAGCAGCATTCGGATACTGAACCTCATCAAAATGAAGGCCGACTTCATGACCATAACCGACAATCGAGCGAAGCATCTGCAGATTATTCATAGATGCTACGTTATAAAAATCGCTTGTAAGCAACACAAAGTATGTGCTGTTAACACCATTACCATACGCTCGCTCGATTTGCGCCATTCTCAATGCTTTTGCAATATCCGTATCGATATCATGGCGAAGGATAACACACTTATCGAACTCCTGCCAATTATGGTATGATGCGAAACGATATCCATTCTCCTGAAGAGATTGTAATAATCTTTGGTAAGCATCATAGGTGAATTCCATTGCCAATGACTCCTTCTAATACATTACAGTCTCCAAAATCTCATTCCAGAAGCCTTTAATTCATCCATTCGGTAAAGGCTCTTGACATCAATCAAAACCCGCTCTGTATCAGCCAGGTCATCCTTAAAAAGCTGCTTTAACTGCAGCATGGACATGGCACGATACTTATCGTGACCTACAGCAACGATAACGCAATCTGCCTTCGGAAGATTCTCTAAAGGCACTAGATCTACACCATACTCTTGCTTAGCAACTTCCGGATCTGCCCAATGGTCTGCGACAACAGGAGTAATATGATATTCCTTCAGCTTGTTAATGATATCTACGATCTTGCTGTTTCTGGTATCCGGGCAGTTTTCTTTAAATGTAATACCCAGGATGACAACAGTCGCCTTTCTCGGAGCGAGGCCAGCCTCAATCATTTCCTTTACGGTTGCATCTGCAACGTATCCGCCCATGCTGTCATTGACCTTCCGGCCATTCAGAATAATCTGGCTGTGATAGCCAAGTACTTCCGCGGCATTAATCAGGTAATACGGGTCGACACCGATACAGTGACCCCCAACAAGCCCGGGACGGAATCCTAAAGCATTCCATTTGGTGTTCATGCCGTAAAGAACCTCATCCGTATCGATTCCCATGCGATTGCAGATCATGGCGACCTCATTCATGAAAGCAATGTTGATATCCCGCTGACTGTTTTCCACGACCTTCACAGCCTCTGCCGTTTTAATCGTAGACACAGGGACGGTTCCTGCCTTGATAACGATATCGTATACTTTCTGGATCTCCCGCACGGATTCCTCGTCCATGCCGGAAACGATCTTGCGAATGCTCGTCAAGGTATGGACAGAATCGCCGGGGTTAATCCGCTCCGGAGAATAACCGATCTTCCAATCAACACCGCACTTTAACCCGGATTCTTTTTCAATGATGGGGACACAGATATCCTCGCTCACACCGGGGTAAACGGTGGACTCAAATACCACGATCGTTCCGGGTGTAAGATTCTGTCCGACAGTCCTGGATGCACCTTCCACGGGGCGGAGATCCGGGGTCGTGTCTTTGTTGACCGGCGTAGGGACAGCCACAATGATGAATTTTGCATCCTTCAATTTCGTCGGATCTGCCGTAAAGTCGACCGTCGTATTCTTAATGGCCTCTCCCACTTCATTTGTAGAGTCTATGCCATTTCTGTATTCGTTTACACGTTTCTCGTTAATATCGAATCCAATCACCTGGATATGCTTTGCAAATTCAACGGCAATCGGCATACCGACATAACCGAGACCTACTAACGCCAATTTTGTTTTTCCGGAGATCAGATCAGAATAAATCGTATTAAACTGCACGACAGAACCCTCCTATACGAGTGCCTTCTTCAACTCTTCCGCGACGAATACAGCGTCTTCTTTTGTAAGATACGGATGCATCGGCAGGCTGAGAACCGTCTTGCAAAGCCTTTCCGTAACCGGACAATCTACTGCCGCGCTGTCTGTACCCGCAAAGGCGCCCTGCGTATGCATGGGCTTCATATAATAGACCATGGTGGGAATGCCCTTTGCCTTAAGTGCCGCTTGAATTGCATTTCGATCCACATCTTCCGGCAGCTGTACCGTATACTGTGCCCAGCTGCTTACATAGCCATCTTTTACGAGAGGAAGCACAATGCCTGCATCACGTAAGGCGTCCGTATACCAACATGCGACCTGGTTTACATCTTCCAATTCGTATTCTTTAAATGCTTTAAATTTAGGCAGTAAAATTGCAGCCTGGACCGTATCGAGACGGCTGTTCATACCAAGACGAATATTGTTATACTTTGCATTCGGGTCGTTCGGATTGCTGGTGTCTTTCCCATGAACACAGATAGAACGAATCAGGTCTGCCCATTCATCGTTATCTGTAAAGAGTGCACCTCCATCTCCATAGCAGCCCAAAGGTTTTGCGGGGAAAAATGAAGTGGTGGAGATATCGCCGAAACTGCATGCCAGTTTTCCGTTGATAGATCCTCCGAAGCCCTGCGCGGCATCTTCCAGAAGGAGAAGGCCGTGTTTGTCGCAAATACTGCGGATCGCAGGATAATCTGCGGGAAGACCGAACAGATCTACGGAAACGACTGCTTTTGTTTTATATTTACCCTCTGCGTTGACTCTCTCGATCGCAGCATCCAGTTGTTGAGGGTCAATGTTATAAGTCGAAGAATTTACATCCACATAGATCGGAGTAGCACCTTCAAAAGCAGGACATTCTCCGGAAGAGAAGAACGTAAAATCCGGAACAAATACCGCATCCCCCGGACCGATGCCCCATACCATCATAGCGATCGTAATAGCATCTGTGCCGTTGGCACAGGAGATGCAGTGTTTAACACCAATGTATTCCGCCAACTGTGACTCCAGTTCTTTTACCTGAGGCCCGGAGATAAAACGTGTGGATTCGATTGCGTTTGCAAGGCTTGCGTCGATCTCCTGCTTTAACTTCTTGTATTGCGTTTTTAAATCTCTGAATTCCATGATGCTAAACCTATTTTGAAATGCTCTTTATGAATTGAATAAATTTATCGTGGGAAATTGCGAAATTACCGGACGCCTGTGTTCCTTCTGGGACAAGTTTAGTAACAACAGCACCGGAAGAGATTGTTGCGTGTTCTTCTACGATAACATTCGGGGCAAAAACTGCACCAACACCCACGAAGACATTATCTTTTAACGTTACGCCGCCAGCTAATGTTGTGCAGCCTGCTAAGGTACAATCCTTTCCAATCTGGGAATCATGGCCGATAAGTATACCATTATCGATTTTGGTGTTATTCCCAATCACAGTATTTCCATAAATAACACCCTTTTCAACCTTACAGTGTGGATGAAGTTCTACGTTGCTTCCTATCAGAACACCTCCAGTACTTTCAACCAGGAAACGTTGATCTCCAGAACCATAATAATAAAAAGCCGGAGTTCCGATTACCACATGATCGCGAATAGTGCAACCTGCACCAATCGTTGTATTCTCATGGATTACTGCATATGGCCCAATCAAAGTATTGTCGCCAATTGAAACACCCGTTTTCGCAATAACAGCAGTTTCATGGATGATGCAACCCTGGCCAATCGTTGTTGCCGGATAATCATGTCTCGTATCTATTGCGTTGTGGATCTCAAAGAAAGCCGTTTTCGGATCGTCTGCGATGAGAATACCTCCATCATATTGACCTTCCAACTCTTTTGCGACCTCATCCGTACAGATTACACCTGCTAGATTATAACCGAGGAAACTATTGATGTATTGTATATTACCGACAAAGGAAATCATCCGTCTGGAAGCATCGAATTGCTTCCCGACAAGATAAACTCCATCAAAATCACACTCTCTTTGAACCGTGCAATCTGAAGGAATCTTGTTTAAGATATCAGCAAAACGCATTATTCGAACCTCCCCACGAAATCTGTCGATGAAACATCCTTCAGCGGCAGCTTAACCGGTTTTCCAGTCGCGGCAGACTGGTAGATCGCTAAAATCATTTCCACAGCATTCCGGCCCGCCAAAGCATCGATATATGGTTTTCTGTCGTTCTTTACAGCATCGATCACATCCGCATATAAGCTGGTATGACCATTTCCATAAACATTGGACGTTTGTTCCTGAAGCCCCTTATTCTTCTTATCCTCGTCTGTTTCGTCTGCGAAGTTCCAGACATCGATGTTATTCGTAGATTTGCCGCCAATTTTAACAGTGCCATTTTCACCAAATAGATACAGGGTCTCCTCCAAGTTTTGCGGATAGACGTTTACCGTACCCTCGATCATTCCAACTGCACCATTCTTGAATTTTACGACTGCCATACCGAGATCTTCACATTCCAGATAATCGTGGAATTGCTGCTTTGTTACACCGTAGACTTCATCGACTTCGTCGCCCATCATCCAACGCAGCAGATCAATACCATGGATACATTGATTGAAGAGACAGCCACCGTCAGATGCCCATTTTCCACGCCAGGAAGCCTGGTCATAGTAATCCTTTCCGCGGTTCCAGCGCACGTTGATTGATCCGTGGGAAAGGCGGCCAAAGCGACCAGCTTCAAGCGCATGCCGCATTTCTTGAATCGCAATATTAAACCGATTTTGATGACAGACGGAAACCTTGACACCGGTTTCCTGACTACGTTTGACAATCTCATCCGCATCCGTCATAGACATAGCCATTGGCTTTTCAACGATAACATTAACGCCATGGTCGATACAATAAAGTGTGATCACTGCATGTACGCCGCTATCCGTTGCAATGGCAACGAGTTCGATCTCAGGGTGCTCGGCGAGCATCACTTTATAATCCGTATAGCGGGGCGTACTCTTTGTATATCCAGTCTTTTTAAACAGGACATCCACCTGTTCAGGGATAATGTCGCATACGGCAACCAAATCCAAATCATTATTCACTACTGCTCTGATGTGATTCACGGCGATGCGACCACAACCGATTAATGCATATTTCATGCTTTAAACCTCTGTAATACTTTAATATTATCTTTTTATTTGTTTTGCCGGTGTTCCGACTACTGTAATGCCATCGTCTAAATCATGCATTACAACGCTATTCATACCTATCGTAACGTTATTGCCTATGTGTACTTGATTTTTTATTATGGAAGAGGCGACATAAACATTGGCCCCCAAATGAACAGATCCATATAATTTGGAGCCAGATACTAAAGCACAATTTTCGCCTATTTCTGTGTTGTGGGACACATGACATAGCGCATCCATTTTAACACCATCGCCAATTATGGTATCGTCTATCGTCCCCCTATTGATGATACATGCTGCACCAATAAAGACATCATCTCCAATAGTTACACCACCATAGTGCTTTATCATGGTTTTTTTATGAGCAGCATCCTCATAGTAACCAAAATCATCATGCCCAATAATTGTACCAGATTGAATAATACAACGCTTTCCAATCAATACATGGTGAATCATAGTGATATTATTATATATAATTGTGTCATCACCAATTATTATGTCGCCGTCCAAAACGCAGTTGGAACCTATTTTTACATTCTTCCCAATTTGAACCTTTGGAGATAAATATGTATTTTCCCCGATGTCTGGAGCTATCTCACGATTATCAAAAAAGTGTTCTATAATTGAAAAGAAAACCTCTTTAGAGTTATTTACAACAATTGTATTATTGGCATCAATTCTAACGCCACATTGAAGAACAGCCAAAAGAATTTCATCACTATTGCAATAAGCATCTGCCAACTCTTGATTTTTCGCCCAAGTTATGCTGCCGTGCTTATAATGTGCTAGAGAAGAGAATGTTTCAACCTGGATATCTTCCTTACCATTGAATACATACTCCTGCCCATTGCTCTTTAGATACGCCAATATATCTTTAATAAGAACCATATCATTATCCTTGCCAATAATCAAAACGTTGTGTTGTTTATTGTATATGAAACAATTACAAATCACAATTTGTTGATGATTCAGTATTTCCGAACAACTAGTACCTTAAACTCATTTCTACTCATCAATCGTAACATTAATACTTCATGGCAAACAGTTACTGTCTCTCATCATTAACAATTCCTTTTCTATTTGTCTTATTTACAAGATAGACTGATACAATTTTAAAAGATTATCAAATTCCCTCTCCCAATTGAAGACTTGCCTGATTGCTTCTCTACCGTTATATCCCATTTTTTTTGCGATTGCAGGATTATCTAAGAGGAACCTGATGGTCGATGCATATTCTTCGACATTTTCAGGATCAACACAGACTCCAAATTGATATCTAGAAATCATTTCTTCGTTAAACTCGTTTTTCTCCAAGATGACTGGCACTCCCATAGCCATATATTCATACGCTTTAGTAGAAAGATTTCCCGCAGTTGCATATTGCCCCATACTAAGTGTCGCCGCACTCCCGACACAAGCCTTTTTTAACAATGAAAGAACTTGGCTTCTATCCAAGTAACCAAGGCAAACAATCTGTCCATTCCCGGACAATGCATTAACATCATCTTTCAATGATGCAGGCGAAAACGAACCACCCAAATACACTTTGCAACCTGCTTGCATCGCTGCTTTTGCCAAATGCAGAACTCCCCTGCTATACGTCAGAGAGCCAATTAAGCAAACCGTATTAGGCTCTTTCACTTCATTAGGGTCATATTTATTGTATAATTCATCCATTAGAGGAACATTATTTACAATGGCCTTTTTCTTTCCCGGAAGGGGAAACATACCATTCAAAGTACACGGAAAGATAACACCATCTATCGTCTTCAAAACATAGTCTTCATAAAACGAATACACTTTTGCTGTCAGGCGTCTAACCGGACGAGGTAAATATTTTTTGATTAATATCTGCTCTCTGGTATATTCATGACTGTCAAATACTACTTTCTTTCCCGCTTTCTTTAGCTTTAACGCATATGGCAGCAATTCCGGATCATGAATGTGATATAAATCGCAGTTCAGATCGCGTGCCGTTTCATAGATACTCTTTGCGCCTTTCGTCATCCTCCCAATCCTACCAGTTGGAATCGTTCCAACCCCTATGATATGGACACCCCTTTTATCATACGAGGAACCACGCTCAACCAGATAAACCGTATACCCAGCATCTGCAAGAGAAACACATTCCTTCTGGAAGATTCGCACATCCTCAATATCATGTGCACTTGTCATATGACATATTTTTTTCATAAATTGCTCCAATACTGTTTACAGATTATAGTGTTCCCTTTTGCTTAATCAATTTATATAAAGTATATCCAATAGTTATAAAATACAACCCGCCCGCCATTATTGTTATCAAAAGGAATCTTGACAACGGACTATAATTCAAAAACCAAGAGCCACCAAGGAGTGATAATGCAATACAAATGATGCTTCCCAAAAGGATTACAGGGGCTCTTATAATCAAATGGTTGAAGTTCAGGAAATCATTGTTGCGCTTTACAGCCCTGTAATTTAAAACCGCACATAAAAACTCAGCAGCAGATGAAGCAAGTGTTACGCCAAATATCCCAAGAACTTTACTAAGCACAATACTTAATATGATGTTAACGCCTATACTGATTGAACTGTTGATCGTTGGCGATTTTGTGTCTTTATTTCCGTATTGGAATCTACTGAAAATATGTCTAAAAGCATATGGAACGAAGCAAATTGAATATCCTTTTAGTGCCATGGCAGCATTTTTGACTGCATCCAAAGCAAAAGCACCCCTGCCAAAAACGATTTGAACTATATCTTCCGACTCAATAAAAGTAATAATCGTTATTGGTAGCAACACGATGCCCATTACAGTCCCGAATCTTACCGATAAATCTGCAGCACCATGGTTATCCCCATTTGAAAGATAAACAGTCAATCTGGTAAAAACTACCGTACAAAAGGACGCAACCAATGCAGTAACCAAGTCTGACAATACTGCTCCATAACTCATTGCGGTAACTGTGCCAGATTCCATGCCAGATACAATTATTTTGTCAACTTGCTGATTAATGAAGCCAACTGAATACCCCAGTAACAGGGGCAACATCATTTTGACTATCTCCTTAACTCCAGAATCGTTAAAAGGAGAGCCCTTTTGTAACCTCCAGTATTTTTTTGAAACACTTCCTAAATAGATGGTATCAAATGTAGAATAGGCCAGAAAAGCAACAACCAAAGCCTGTACACCAATTCTATTATAAAATAACAGTATAACTGCTATGCATATAAGGTTCTGAATAACACCAATTAGTGCTCCAGGAAGAAATCTGTTATTCGCATTTAATAATGCGCGAAAAATTGCCGTCCACGTAAACAGCACCAGAACCGGAACGAACAATTTAATATAACCAGACAATTTACCTAATAATTCGTTATCATATGTTGGGGCAATGATCTTGGCCAGAATCGGTGATAATACAAATGACAAGGAAACTATGATAACTATGATGGAGGAAAAGGCTTTGATAGTATTCGATACTAAAGAATTCAAATCTTCAGTTTGCTTTTCTTTAATATGTATATATACAGCAACAAACGCAGTGATAAGCGTTTGTGCAATAACATATTCTGCATTTGCAATTAATCCTTGAGAAAGATTAATCAAATCCGTTTCGATAGTCGCGCCAAAATAACTGGCAGTGACTACTTGCTTCACGAATCCAGTAACTTTGCCAAGGAGGATCAATATGGTAACCAGCGAAATAGTATGAAGCAGATTGTCCTTCTTTTCAAATCTAATCACCAATAATCACCCTAATCGAAAGAATAGCTCAAACGAATTGCTTATCCTGGCTGTTATCTAATCTACGAATATGACAACAGATCAAGACCTTAAATCAACTATTGCATCCATTTTGACTTACTGATAACACTCCCTTTATTCTTACCAATAACGATTTGAATTGCCAGAAAAATAAAGAGAAAGAACATGGGATTCTCTAGCCAATCCCCACTAACAGTAAACAGTGTAAAAATGCAGGCAGACAAAATCAACATGAGTTCTGAGAGTATCGTCCCATCAGTCTTTACAAATCTCAGGAAAAGCATCAATGAAGATAAACTAACGATGCTTCCAAACAAAAGTCCAAATGCTAAAACAAACTCAATCAGCATGTTGTGTGGATGTTGTTCGGCGCTGATCCAACCACCTAATACGCCATAACCTGAAAATGGTTTATCTTTAATCAGCATAAAATAATAATCCCACAATTTTTGACGTGCGGAGGACTGCGCAAATGAACCATCCAAAAGGCTACTAATGGCATAGCTCTTTACACCACTTGCTTTCAGAGAAGATGCGACATAGGAAAGGATACTATTCCAGCAGAACAACAATACAATAATGGCCAGAGATAGAAACAACAATTTAACTAATAAATTTCGTGCGCACGACTGGCTTCTTTCAGTTACAAACATTTTAGCCAAGCAATAGTATACGATACACAATAAAGGTCCGCGGGCGCCGAAAACTAAAATCAAAAGTGACGCTACAACAGCAAGTGCCAGCGATATCAACGATTTTTTTGAGAAAAAACGATGGTACAAAAATGTAACCGGCATCACCAGGGAATAAGATACCGGCATACTGTATGTACCCTGCCTATACATGCTAAATAATGCGATGCAAAGAACCGGATATTCGATAACAGATACCTTCCATAAACTATCATACAAAATTGCTTTGTCATGAATTGAAACACCTGCAACACCTAAAGGAACACAGATACAAAACGTCCAAAAGCCAATACTGGTGAGCATCGCTATATCTGCATTCCCCATCAATAAACTGAAAGCGAAGAGTGTCAAAAAAGACAGCTCAACAAGCAGAATAACGCCACTTGCCCTAAACCATAATACAGGTACGGCCCTGGCAAAAAAAACAAGAATGATGATGCCAAAAACCACGCTAACCATATCCCAAATGGAGGCGGAGATGGGAAAAATCGTTTTAACAGCAATATTGCACGATGATGCTAAAACATAAATGCCGATAAACTGTGCAAGTTTACTATCACCATTGCACTCGATGCTTTTTGCCGTTCCTTGATTTGTTCTTTCCAAATGAGTTGTCATATTAACTCTATTGATCCTCCGAATGAAAAAGTAAAATACCTATGGTATCCTCTTGCAAAAATGGCGATTGGAGTTCAGGCGTTATTGATAATCTTTTGAAGCTCGTGTGTTAGATTTTGGTAATTATACAAACGGGCCATGCTTTTCGCACTTTCACAAGCGAGTTGGTACTCATCCAAAGTATAATTCTTAACGTTTACTATCGACTCCGCAACCGGCTTACCATCTATCAGGCAGGCAGCTTTTCCTAAAATATGGCGAAGGCTTTCATCATTACAAATTATAGGTTTCCCTGAAGCCAGATATTCAAACACCTTATTCTCACTGGTTCCGTATTTGGTCAAAAGAGTGTCCTTTTCGATAATAATAGTTGCGTCTGCACGGCTTAACACATATGGAATCTTTTCTCTTTCTATGCGTCCCTTAAAGACGATATTGCTTAATCCCATTGCCCTGCAACGGGCTTCTTCTGTTTCCCTGCAAATGCCGTCTCCAAATAGAATAAACTCTATGTCATCCCCGTTATTCTGTAACTGTTGCGCAGCATCTACAATTACATTGATCTGGTTCGGAGGGCCCATTGCGCCCGCATAAAGAACTTTAAAGGTGTTTTTTTCCAGAGTCTGGTCAAGAAAAGAGTGTTTCCTGACCAATTCCGTATACCCGTCCAAATCAATTCCATTGTTGATGTAGTGAACTTTACTTAGGTCAACCACATCATCCCAGCTTTTATCTTTAATATAATCTGCGCCGCCTGGAAATGTGAAAATTAATTGATCCGCATGTCTATAAATCCATTTTTCACCCTGATATAAAATCTTACAAAGAATGCTTTCATCCTTGATAATATTGTATGCGACCAGAGACAATGGCCATAGATCTCTTATTTCACATATACACTTAACACCATATTTTTTCGCCAATTTGATGCCAGCAACCAATGTCAGCGGATGCACGGAGGAAGCGACTATAATGTCTGGTACCCCGTGCAAACGTGCATATTCTTCAGCTGCCCGTTTCACATTGAAATAAAACCGAGTCATGTTCAATATGCGAGATTTACCATTACCCGAGTATGTGTTTGATCTCACAAAAACAAACGGGACATCGATACTTTCCGCCTTTTTTTCAACCCATAGTTTATCTGTATCTATAAAAAATTCGGCGTCTCCATGCTTTGCATTGCAACAGAAGACAACTGGTTCATAACCATCTTTTTTTAAATACTTTGAGAACCAATAATGCCGTCCGCCGCGTTTAAACAACATCCCCCCGGCATAATGATTTATGATCCAAACATTCTTTTTCATGAACGATATCCTTTATTTTGCTCTGTACTTCGGGAAAAAGCCGCTGTCCATATCTCCTCTGATCGCAACCAATTCATCGTATTTTGCGCTGTTAAAAATGCGTTTGCCGATATAGAAATAATTGAGGCTGCCCTTGTAAAATGCTCTTTTGAACTTGAAAAGACTGTCTTCTTCAGAGCCGACGCCTCCGCCCAGGTAGAGCGTCCGGCAGCCATTTTCACAGCCCCATAAAGCGGCTTTGTAGAGGAGCAGGTTGCCGGGAGCCAGGGAACTGTATTCCCGGAGGCTTCCGGAAAGATGATAATTCATATATCCATTTGCCGTGAGCATGATCGCTGCGGCGATCGTTTCCCCATCTTTTTCAGCCCAGAAGACTTGGGCATTCTGCGGCAGGTCGTTTAACAGGGATTTGTAAAAGGCATCTCCGAAATAGTAATACTTTTCCGCATGATCCCTGGCCATCGTTCCGTCATAGATTCGATGGAATTCTTCATAGATTTCCGGTAAACGGCCATTAGAGATGTGAACGTCGTTCTTTATAGCCTTTCTAATCACGTTGCGGTTCTTGCCCGTCATATTGTTCCAGATCATATCCGGCGAAGAAAGATCCATATGAACTACTTCGCCCAGCCGGACGACATCATAAAAACCGTCACAGGCAATATGATTTTTCACCATAGGGTGAAAACGGACAAATTCGCTGATAATCCCCCTGTTTACCGCCCAGTTTGCATAGGCAGAAAACAACGCTTCCCTGCCCGTCCCTTCGATGATCCATCCCCCGTATCCATAGGGCGTCGCAAAATCAAAACAGGTGTTATCGGGAATCTTACCGGCAAACCGTTCGTCCTGCGCAACATCACGCATCATAACGACGTTGATGCCGCGGGTATCAGGGCTCTCATAGTAAAACAGCAGCGGTTCTCCATCGCCATGGATCTGAAATGCTTTTACGTAACCGCTCAGCCAGTAGGTATCGTATGCTTTAAATGAGCGCACGACACTATCCCATTGTTCCGCCTGTTCAACTGTATAGACTGTCAGAGCCATTAAAACTCCTTCATAAATTCGTTTATGGACGCGATAATCCTAAGCATGTCCGCCTCTTGATATCGCTGATCACAGATAAGGCTCAACTCGTTTTCGTATATGTATTTTGTCCTGTCATCCAGCTGATGGTACTCACTCACAGGCCAGTGGATGGGGCAATAGATCTCTCGATCAATGAGATACCGGCTCAATGCATCCCGCTTTCCGTCAGGAACCAAAACCGGGACAAACAGCGGACAATCTCCCTGCCTCAACTCGGGAAATATCAGCCAATCGCTGAACGCATTCCGGAGCACTTCCGCATTAGACCTTCTTTTAGACCTTATGAGGTCAATATCCAATTTTGAAGCCAGCCATACGTCGCGTTTCTGGGCAGGTACGATATCTACAGATTCCAGGATCTCTTCCGCTTCATTAAAATCATTTAAGAACTCTCTCTTCATATCAGCGGGAGTTTCTGCCACTCCCAAAATATATGAATATTTGAGACCCATTGCTCTATCACGAAGATATACATATCCTTGATCCCTGGCAGATCCGGGAGCCAGTTCATGTCTATCTCCGGCCCATGCGTATCCGCCGGTCCATACGCCACACCATTTGCGAAGCGAGCCGAAATAGTAATCCGCATCAGAATATGTCTTGGAAAAGATGGAATGTGTTACATCCCGGATCACGACGCCCTTATACCCGCCTAAGTCAGCCGCTTCGCCGCTATAGCCGAAATAGTCCGTCAGGAACAGAATGTCACAGTCAAATACCGGTTCCTGAATCAATCCGGAATCCCAATAGACCGGATAAAAACGCACTTCCATCCCGGCTTCGGAAAACGGTTTGATCATGCTGTCACAGCACCAGGATGGCATTGCGACAGTATGGAGGTCTTTCAATTCTTTCAGAATTGCCTTTAATGCAACTCTCCCGGAAAGATACCATTGTGTCTGCTCCGGGAACAGGTGATTTGCGATATCACATGTTGGTACGTCCCAGAACTCGCTGCCGATCTCTGTCATTATTCTTTATCCCATCCGAGCCGCTCTTTTGCAGCAATAAATTCCTCTTTCAGGATACCGCTGATAGCCATATCGTGATATTCTCCATTCCGATAAATGGCGCTCCGCTTAATTCCCTCTTCACGCCAGCCGCATCTCTCATATAACCGTTTCGAACTGGTATTGTATACCAGCCAGGATCCGTCCAAGCGATTCAGGTTCATTTGGTTAAAGGCAAGTTCCATCAGCGTCATAACGGCATCCGTTGCAATGCCCTTTCCCTGCGGACAGGACGGATGGAGCTTTATGCCATGGAGCGCGGTCCTGTTGATATAGTCGATATCTGTCAACGTCACCATTCCGACCGGTTTATCGTTTTCCTTTAAGCAAATGGTAAACCGTTTATTTTCACTGGAAATAACGCGGTTATACCAGTCAAACTGCTCTTTTTTTGATACAGGGAAAGACCAGCCCACGACCATCTGCGAGATATAATCGTCGTTGATCATATCTCTGTACATTTCCATATCGTCAAGTTCCATAGCACGGAGATATACAATTTTTCCAGAAATAATCATCCTCTATCGACCTTTCATCTATTATTCAATCCGGCTAAGCCTGAGGTCTGACAGCGCCGTCCGCAGTCTGCTTCCAATCAGCGCGTTCCACATGGAGGTTAGGAGGAATCTGTTCTCCCTGTCCGATTCCTTCATGGACAAAGACCTTCTTGACCGTTCTGAAAAGAAGTCTGAGATCCCCAAAGAAAGTAATATGCCGCGCATATTGAATATCGTACTGAAATTTCTGATCCCAGCTGATCGCGTTTCTTCCGCTGACTTGCGCCAATCCGCTTAAACCGGGGCGAACATCGTGACGATGCCGCTCCTCGCTGGTATAGTAAGGCAGATAGATCCCCGGCAGCGGACGGGGTCCGAACAAACTCATGTCTCCTTTGAGGATGTTGAACAGTTCGGGCAGTTCATCCAGCGATGAAGCCCGCAAGATCCGTCCGAACTTCGTCAAACGCTTCACATCGGGAAGCAGCTTTCCGTTTTCATTCGTTTCATTTGTCATGGAACGGAATTTGTATAACTTGAATTCCGTGTCCCGGCCGGTCTGCAGATTTCTCCTGCCGACCCGCTTTGTGCTGTAAATGACTGGGCTCCCCAGCTTAACCTTCACGAGCAGCGCAAGGATAAGAAAGACCCAGCAAAACAAAACGATCGCCGACAAAGCACAGATAAAATCCAAAGGCCTTTTCAGGTATTTTTCATAGGGGCCGAACGGTTTGTGCATTGATTATTCATCCGCCTCTTTCTTTCTGATGTTTTCAGAGTGGAACCGGCTCTCCTCCACAAGCATCGCATGGAGGTGTTCCCACATCTGCCCGTATCCCGGCGTAGCCGGACTGATCGGTCTTTGCAGCTTGTTCTCTATATGCTCTTTGATCACGCCGTTGCTTCCCATGACGATGATCCTGTTTCCAAGACAAACAGCTTCCTGTATGTTATGCGTGATAAAGATCACCGTCATCTTTTCTTTTTCCTTGATGCTGAGCAGTTCGTCCTGCATCTGATTCCGGGTCATGGCATCCAACGCAGCGAACGGCTCGTCCATCAGCATAATCTTCGAGCCCAGGGCTAAGCCTCTTGCGATTGCGACACGTTGTTTCATCCCACCGCTCAGTTGATGCGGGTAATAGTTTTTATACTTCAGCAAATTGACCTTTTGGAGGTATTCCTCAGCTTTTCTCCGGCGTTCCGCTTTGTCTTTTAGGCCACAAACCTTTAAAGGATAGGTGATATTCCCCAGAACCGTTTTCCAGGGAAACAGCTGATTAAAATCCTGAAAGACCATGACCCGGTCTGGGCCAGGACGCCTCACGGGTTTATCATCGACCAGTATTTCGCCTTGAAAATCTTCGAATCCGGCAATACAACGGATCAGCGTAGACTTACCACAGCCCGATGGGCCGAGCACACTCAGAAAATCCTCTTCATAAACGTTCAGATTCAGATCGTTCAAAACGACTTCATCGCCGTCCTGATACTGTTTTGTTAAATGATCTACCTTAAGCAGAACCCTCTTATCGTTCATCTCGACATCCCCCATTTTTTGAAGGTATGCTTTTCAAAGAACTGGAAGAAACCGTATTCGATCACGATGCCTATGGCAATAATAACAAGAATCGCGGCAAAGATACCGGCGACATCAAGATTGGTGCGCCTATCGGTGATAAAATAACCGATTCCGAGTGCCGTTCCGCCGCCAAACACCATCTCTGCGCTGATCAGACCGCGCCAGGCTCTCGCCCAGCCGGTTTTGATTCCGGAGAAAATACGTGGGAGCGCCGCCGGCAGAAAAACACCGAACACCAGTCTTGCCTTGGAAAGCCCGATATTTTCCCCAACCTCCAGATAGAGTTTCGGTACCGTCTTGAATCCGTCTATGATGCTCCGGGACAGAGGCCATACGACAGAGTGGAACACCATGAAAATGATCGCCGCATCGCCGATGCCCAACCAAAGAATCGCAATAGGAATCAGCGCGATACCAGGGATGAGGTCAAACATTGCAACGATCAGATTGTAGATTGCTGCAACTGTATCGTTCATGATGGACAGACTCGAACAGATCATCGCGACGACGATCCCCAGCAAAAGGCCTTTCAACAAAAGGAAAAGAGAATGCAGCACCATTCCGCCGAACCCCTTGCCGGCAAATGCTGTCACAAGCGCTTTTCCAACTGTAGCCAGCGAAGGGAAAAGGATATCCGGCCAGATATCGAGCGCATAGATGATCTGCCAGACTGCCAGAAAAACAATGATAAAAGAGATCTGTGCTATTAAACTTTTAACTTCTTTCTTCATCGCCAAATCAAGGGGAAAACTCTATTCGCCCTTCACTTCATCATAAGCGATATCCTTGATGGAAGCCGGACCATTCTCCAAAAATCCTTCTTCGACCATAAAGTTCGCCATATCCATAACGCCGCGAAGCTCTGTCGAATAAGACGACCGCGGGTCGCTCATCCATTCGAGGATCTCATCCGCGCTGGCATCATACCCTGCGGATAACAGTTCTGCAGTCTCTGCAGGATATTCAGAGATATATTCCATAGCAGTATCCATGGCGGTGATAAAGGCATTGTAGAGCTCAGGATCATCATGCAGGGAGTTTCTCACGACGGTCACTAAAGCGGTGTTATCCTCAGGCCAAATGCTCGAATCGATTGGGATCTCATGGATATCAGCGTCTGTGCTGCGCAGTTCCATGAAGTTAAAGGGCGAAATAACCATATGACAATTCACGGCGCCGGAAATGATGGAAGAATAGCCGTCTGCATTCCCCAGTTTAACAAGATTCTTATCCAGCGCTCTCGCATCTCCCAGCAGTTGTCTGCAGGCCATCGCCAGAAGAATATGCGGCTGGCTGTTGATGTTGACGACCGCGATCTGATCCTCCGGTCTGATATCTTTCAGCGTTTTGATGGCCGGCTGATTCGTTAAGATCGAATAGGGCTGAGCTGACAAACCGGAAGCAATTTTATAAGGGCTTCCTGCCAAAACCCCTGTAATGGCTACAGGCACACCCATAGACCCGATATCCAGCGCACCGGAAACAAGACCTTCATTGATTTCGGCACCGTTCTTCATTTCTTTCCAATTTACCGTAATTTCTCCAGAATAGGCTTTTTCAATTAAACCTTGCTCCTTCATCACGAGCAGCGGCGCGTATCCGATACTCGGCTGATATGCGATGGAGATCTCTTTTGCGCCTGTTGTTTCTCCACCGGTTCCGCTGCATGCAGTCATACTAAGCACGACAGCGAAAATAATGAAAACTGATAAAAACCTCTTCATGAAATAATCCTTTCTTTCCTATAATTCAATGACCATCGGAGCACCGCAGTCATCATAAACCTTTACTATGTTCCGGATCTTTCCGATCGTGTTTGCTAAATGCGTCTCATCCCGGCCGATGACATGAAACCGCAGAAGAGATTGTCCAAGCGTTCCTTTAGCGCCAACGGTATCGCCTTCCCGGATCCATGGCGTATAGTTGATGACCTCAGGCATTTGCAGCACATCTTCAATACCGGTTATCTTTCCGACTACGCCCTGCTGCAGATAGATGACCAGATTGCAGGCAGGCTGCGGGAAACGGGCATCGTCCCGTTCCGGCGCGGAAGTATCGACTGAACCGGTCAACGCAAACCGGATCGCTTCCTTCAAAGCATTTGTCTTATTAAAGTAATCTGTCAAAACGAACTGCTGACTTCCGTTCTGCCTGTAACCCATCTCAAAGAAACGAAAATCTTTGCCGTCCGTAAAGCCCTGTAAAAACAAGGTGCCGTTCCTGAAACCTTCTTCTTTAAACATCCGGATAACTTTCGGGTCAACAGATTCCAGATAAACGTCAATATATTTCGACGGATACATCAGCTGTGCGGGCAACGGCGATATATTGCCCTCTCCCTGATATAAAACGCGATCCCCCAATGACGCCAACGTAATGACACCGTCGCGCAGGGAATAGCAAGCCATGAAATCGCCGTACTTGTGGTAATCGTAATACTTTTCCACAGTGATATGCTTCGATGGGGAAAAATCCATCGCGAGTTTGACGCTTTTTAAATACTCGTTATAATCCGAACACAGGCTGCAGCCTCTGGACCCGCTGCTGTCTGTGGGTTTTACGAAAAGCGGAAACTCTGCGCAATCTTCTGTGATAGACTCCGGATCATATTCTTCAACCGTCAGAACGCCATGCCGGCGGCACATCTCTTTAAATGCGATTTTGTCGACTGCTATTCTGAATTGCTCCTTTGTTCCATAACAGGGGAATCCCGCAAGCTCGCATAACCGTTCATAGTTTTCGAGTCCCGAGTCTGTATATCCGCCAAAAATGCCGTCTATATTTTCCCTTTTGATCAAAGACAGCATTTCCTTTTCGTTTGTATTATCCATATCAAACGACTTGTCTGCGATCTCTTTTGCCGGGGATCTCTCAGAAGAATAGAAATTAGCAATGACAGTCTGGACTCCCATTGCGTTGGCAACAAGCATCGCATGGCGGTCTAACATGCTGCCGCCTAAAAACAACAGTTTTTTACCAGACAAATTCGACATATGCTTGCTCCATTGTTACTCAAAACATCTCTTAACAATATCAACGATCTGATCTACCTGTTCCGCAGTCATCTTATTATCGCTGGGCAGGCACAATCCTCTGGCGAAGATGTCCGCGCCGGCATCGACCGCCTTACCCTGATCGATATAGGCGTTCGATCTGCCGCGGGCGACGCCCTGTTCTGTCACGAACACGTTGTTCCGATAGATCGGCTGCATGTGCATGGGCTTCCAGATGGGGCGGCCTTCCGCATTGAAGGCGGCCAGCGCCTCCAGGATCTCCGTCGGACAGCTCTTGCCTGGTTCAGAGACATACAGCGCCTCTTTCTCGGAGCGGACGTGCCGGCACATCGCCTCCGGATCGATGATCAGGCAGGAAAGCCAGTAGTTCGGGTCACAGCTCGCGGGGATGGGATTCATCTGTACAGGAAGGTCTTTCAGGCCTTCTTTGTACCGCTCGTAGATCGCCTTCTTCTGCGCGATGTGCTCTTCCAGGTACGGCAGCTGGCCGCGGATGACGCCGGCAACGATGTTGCTCATACGGTAGTTGTAGCCCAACTCTTCATGCTGGTACCAGGCCGCGTCTTCGCGTGCCTGGGTGGACCACTTGCGCACTTTATTGGCGTCGTCCAGACTGTCGGTCAGGACCATGCCGCCGCTGCTGCCGGTGACGATCTTATTGCCGTTGAACGAGATGATGCTGTAATCGCCGAACATGCCGGTCTGTACGCCCTTGTAGGTGGCTCCGAAAGATTCGGCTGCATCTTCTACGATCAGGGCGCCGTGCGCGTCCGCGATTGTACGGATTTCGTCAACCTTTCCGGGGGTCCCGTACAAGTGCGCAAGGACGATCAACTTAACATCCGGATAGATTTCGAACGCTTTTTCCAGTGCTTCAGGCGACATATTCCAGCTGCCGGTTTCCGTATCGATAAAGACAGCCTCACCGCCTTCGTAAGCGACCGGGTTGACCGTGGCGTCAAACGTCATGTCGGAACAGAAGACTTTCTTGCCGGTCAGCACGCCCTGATTAGCGGGCGCCGGACCATACAGACGTTCGCCTGCCAAACGGATCACCAGGTGCAGCGCAGCGGTGCCGGTGCCAAGCGCAATGGCGTATTTCCGTCCCACTTTTGCGGCGCAGATCTTCTCGACTTCGTTGATGTTCTCGCCGACCGTGCTGACCCAGTTGGTGCGGATGGCTTCGTCCACCCAGCGCTGCTCGTCACCGTGCATGGTGGGGCTGGAAAGCCAGATTTTCTTCTCAAAAGGCGGAATGCCTGCGAATCTTGGATCTTTCAAAATATCGTCTTTTTTCATGATTGCCCATCCCGTTTAACAAGCACATAGTTATTCAATATATTTTACCACACACCAACCTGAAATGATAGAACAGGCGCATGAAAGATGCAAAGGACGAACCTTTGCCTGGATGCGTCTGTTGAAGCATTCTGCAGAAAGGCGGATAACGCCTTTCTTTTATGCTATAATAACTACAGTTTAGAACCCAAGGAGGAACCCAATGCTTTACGATTCTCAAAACAGGCCTTACGTGCCCTGGAACTTAATACATGACTTCATGAGAGACGCCTTTATGGCGTACGGCTTACCCAAGGAGGACGCCGAGATCTGCACGGATGTGCTGATGGAGTCCGACCGCCGCGGCATCGAAAGCCACGGATGCAACCGGTTTAAGCCCATCTACATCGACCGCATCGAGGCGGGCATCCTGTATCCGACGACCAACCTGGAGATCCTGAAAGAGACTCCGACCACGGTCGTGATGGACGCCCACGATGGCATGGGTATGGTGGCCAGCTACAAGGCCATGGAGATGGTCATCGAGAAAGCGAAGAAATACGGCATGGCCGGCGCCGCGATCCGCAATTCTTCCCACTACGGCATCGCTGGCTACTGGGCCATGATGGCCAGCAAGCAGGGGCTGCTGGGCATCACCGGCACCAACGCCAGACCGTCCATCGCGCCCACGTTCGGCGTGGACAACATGATGGGCACCAACCCCCTCACCTTCGCGTTCCCGACCGATGAGGAATTCCCCTTCGTGCTGGACTGCGCCACATCCATCGTGCAGCGCGGCAAGATCGAATACTGGGCCCGCAAGGGAGAGCCGACGCCGGAGGGCGCGGTCATCGCGAGAGACGGCAGCACGCTGACCGATTCGGACGAGATCCTGAAGAAACTGGTCTCCGGCGAAGCGGCGCTGGCGCCTCTGGGCGGCGAAGGCGAAAAGACCGCGGGATACAAGGGCTACGGCTACGCGGCCGTCGTGGAGATCCTGTCCGCAGCGCTGCAGGGCGGCAGCTTTATGAAGGCTCTGCTGGGCTTCGAACCCGACGGCAGCAAGAGACCGTATCATCTCGGTCACTTCTTCTTCGCGATCGATCCGGAAGCGTTTATGGGTCTGGAAACCTTTAAGAAGACGACCGGCGACATCCTGAGAGCACTGAGAGCGTCCTCGAAAGCTCCAGGCCAGGACCGCATCTACACCGCCGGCGAAAAGGAATGGATCGCCTGGCAGGAGCGCAAGGACAAGGGCGTTCCCGTCGGTCCCGCAGTACAGAAGGAATTCATGACGGTAAGAGACGCGAAGAATCTGCCGTACAAGTTCCCCTGGGAGGAATAGACCCTCAAAAACAGATACGCCTCAGAGGCTCTAGATCGGCCTCTGAGGCGTTTTTATTGTGCAAATGGATATCTATGCGCTTTTTACAGCATCACATAGCCAGCAGTCGTTTTCCCGGTTTGCTCAGCCAACTGCTTGGCAGCCACGATGTCGGGCACCTTGCTCTTGCCCTTCGTGACGGCGAACAGCACGCTGTCCGCGTCCTTGAGAGCGGCCAGAGTTTCTGCGCTGGTATCGATGGCAGGCAGATAGCTCGCTGCGATGCCGGAGGCCTTGAGGGTCTCGAGCAG
>JAEEGL011753564.1_pt1 | contig 27212 bp, 19 predicted proteins | sample 9134231 | NCBI WGS metagenome assembly JAEEGL01 (sample SAMN16246548, study PRJNA631951) | gut metagenome | biome: gut microbiome; feature: rumen; material: fiber-attached | host: Bos | place: Iran: Karaj | collected 2018-10 | reverse complement strand
GAGCCGAGCATCACCGAGTCAGCGCCGGCCGCAAGCGCCTTCGGAACGTCGCCGGAAAGCTTGATGCCGCCGTCCGCGATGACCGCGACTCCAGTGCCGCGAAGGGCCTTAGCCGCGCTGTATACGGCGGTGAGCTGCGGGATGCCGACGCCGCACACGACGCGCGTCGTGCAGATCGAGCCGGGGCCGATGCCGACCTTCACCGCGTGCGCGCCGCACTTCGCGAGCGCGACCGCCGCCTCGCCCGTCGCGATGTTGCCGGCGATGACGTCCACCTTCGGGAAGTGCTTCACGATGTACTTCGTCATGTCCATGATGCCCTTGGAGTGCCCATGGGCGGAATCCACCACGACGCAGTCGACACCGGCGTCCGCGAGCTTCTCCATCCTCGTGAGGTCGCCCTTGCCGCCGGACACCGACGCGGACACGCGCAGCCTGTACTTGTCGTCGCAGTTGTACGTCGGGCTCTTGTTCTCGACGAGGCGCTGGACGTCCGTGAAGCTGTAGAGGCCGACGACGCGCCCCTCCCTGTCGACGAGCGGCAGCTTGCCGACCTTCGCCGCGCGCATGAGGTCGTACGCCTTCTTGAGCGACGTGCCGGGCTTCGCCGTTATCGGGGCCTGCTGCATTACCTCGCTGAGCTTCTTCGCCTCCATCGGCGCGAAGCGCATGTCGGAGGACGTTATCATGCCGACGAGCCGATCCTGGTCGTCGAGGACGGGGAAGCCGTTGAACTTGAGGCCCATGCGCCTCTTCTCGGAGCGGAGGAACGAGATGTCGTCGTTCGCGTGGAAGCATATCGGCTTCGCGATGAGTCCGTTCAAGTGGTTCTTGACCTTCGCGACCTCCTTCGCCTGCTCGTCCTCCTCAAGGTTCTTGTGGATGACGCCAATGCCGCCGGCGAGCGCCATCGCAATGGCCATCGGCGCCTCTGTCACGGTGTCCATCGCCGCCGACATGAAAGGGATCTTCATCGTCATCCTGCTTGTGAGCTTCGTCTCGAGGGATGCGTCGTCCGGCAGGAAGTCGGCATACTGCGTGACGAGCGTCACGTCGTCGTACGTGAGCCCCTCGTATGGGAACGTCCTCATGAAATCGTCAAGATACCTGTTCATCCTTATTCTCCTCCACGGGCGTGTCCGCCCTTTTTGCCGTACATTATACCATAATCATGCCACGTTGCGCAATGGCCTATTGCGCAGGAACCAGACCTGGCGGAGCGGTCCGTCAGGGGTGCGGCCCGGCAGATGTACGCTGGGGGAAGAGCCTGTCCACCACCATGGCTATCGCGCCGTCGCCCGCGATGTTGCAGGCCGTTCCGATGGAATCGGTCGCAACGTAGAGCGTAATCATGAGCGCAAGCTCCTCCTTTCCGAAGCCGAGGATGGACTCGAGTATCCCGAGCGCGGCCATGATCGCGCCGCCGGGGACGCCCGGCGCGGCGACCATGACGATGCCCGTCATGACTATGAACATCGAGAACGTCGTGAGGCTCACCTCCGCGCCGCGGCCCGCCATGAACATGAGCGCCACGGCGCACGATACGATCTTCACGGTGGATCCGGCGAGATGCACGGTCGCGCAGAGCGGCACGGTAAAGTCCGCGATCTCGCGCCGCACCCCGTTGGCGAGAGTCTGCGCGCGCGTGACGGGAATCGTCGCGGCGGAGGACGAGGTGCCGAGCGCCGTAAGGTAGGCGGGAAGCATCGTCCACATTGCCCTGAGCGGATTCTTGCGCGCAATTGCGCCAGCAATGCAGAACTGGATGGCGATGACGACGAGCGTCAGCAGGGAGAACACCGCGATGATCGCGGCGAACTGCCGCAGCACCATGCCCGTGCGCCCCGCCGCAGTCATGTCGAGGAAGATTCCGAATATGAAGAACGGCAGTAGCGGTACGAGCGCGGAGGAGACCGTGCGCACCACCACTTCGCGGAAGTCGGAGAACACGCGCTTGAGCGCGTCCGCCTCGGCGAACACCATCCCAAGCCCCACCATGAAGGAGAACACAAGCGCGGTCATCACGTTCAGAACCGGCGGGATGGCGATGATGACGTAGGGCTTGAACTCCCGTGCCGCCGACAAGGCCTGTCCGGCGCCGGACGACACCATGGAGGGGAACGCGGCGGACGAGACAAAGTAACCGAGATATCCCGCGAAGAGCGTGGAGCCGTAGGCTATGGCCACGGTCACGAGAAGCATCTTGCCCGCCCCGCGCCCAGTTTCCGCTATCGCCGGCGTCACGAGCCCGACGATGATGAGCGGGACCATGAACTTGATGAACTGGTCGATGAACACGACCACCGTGTTCACGCCACGGACCACCGGCACGGGCATGAACGCACCGAGCGCGATGCCGAGCACGATCGCCAGAACTATTCGCGAAAGCAGCCCGAACCTAATCTTCAGCATGTCATATCACTCCTCTTTGTTATACATTAATGTGTGTTCAGCATGTCCTTCGTGTCGGCGTCGAGCCTGGCCGGCGCGCCCGCCTCCGTCCGCCTGTCCGACAGGAACACGCCGTCGAACCAGTCCATCCCTGCCTTCCACTTCGGCCTGAAGTCATCGGACGCGACATAGCGCAGGAGCGAACGCCTGAAGAGCCTCGCGCTCGTGCTGTTAGCGTCGATGTTGAGCCCGCAGACGATCAGCCTCCCTTCCCCGACGCACAGCTCGAAGAACGGAGAGATGAAATATGAATGGTGCAGGTCCGGCACGACGGTTATGATCGGACGGTAATCGGCGGGAAGTCCCTCCAGACGGTGCGAGGTCGCGTGGCGTTTGCCTTCCGAAAACAGCTTGCGCCAGAACTCGTCCTGCCAGTAGTCGCAGCCCGTCGGCGCGAGCGCGGGATGGTCCGCGTCGATGACCGCGCCGAATCCGACGTGCTTGCGGTCCGTCGCGAAAAGCCCCGTGGACCAGTAGATCGGCTTGAACGTAGTGATGTCGCTCTTCGCGCTCTTCCCCCTGTATATCACGCGGCCGCCCTCGGCGAGCGCCTTGCGCGCCGCCTTGGGGTCGGACGTCACGAGGACGCCCTCCGGCATAGGATCAGGTGTCCTGATGCGCGGCAACACGTAGATGCGCCAGGAATTGTCCCCAAAGCGGAATTCAGAACGGCTCGGCGCGGCAAACGTGTCGAGCGGGACCGACACGCCGCCTACGTCCGCGAGCTCGCCTGCGGGAATCGGATTCTTCGCCTCCGCCCATCCCCCGTGGATGCCGAACGACCAGCGCCAGCGCGACCCCGCCGGAATCGCGTCAGCGAGCTCGTTCCTAACGAGGAGCCGCGCCGTGAACGTCTCGTTAGAGGTCCAGAGGAACTTTGGGAACTTCGCGAGGCACGGCGTCGTGCTCATCAGGACGGAGAACGGCGGAACCTCGCCGAGCGCTGGCTTCGCGTCGAAGAACGCGTCGTACCATCCGATCAGCGCCTCGCCCTGTCCCGTGTAGTCGCGCATGGAGAGGTAGTCGATTCCGTCGCACGAGGGCGTGCGGAGGAATCCTTCGGTCTCCAGTTTGTAGAAGTGGCGGCTAGTCTGCATCGAGGCGGAGTGGAATTCGCGCGCGAAGCGGAACGTGTTGTTCGAGACGGCCATCTCGCGCCTTGGATTCCAGCGCCACGGGACAAGGAGTCCGTTGAACTTCGGTATCTGCTCGTCCCACATTGGATAGACCGGCCACTGCCCGATCTCGTGTGCGATCACTGGTATCGGAGCCTTGGAATAGACCTTCTCGTAGTCGTAGTCCGCCTCGCCGCCGACAAGGCCGCGCGTCCAGCCAAGGCCGGGATAGAGGTGCGTGACCATGAAGTCATCGCTCGGCGCCACCGTGCGCGCGGTCGAGCACATCGTGAGCCGGCGCGGATCGTACCTCTTGTGCTCCGACATCCACTTGTCGAGTTCCTTGAAGTTGCAGAACCCGAGCTCGTTTCCGAACGAGGTTGCGATCATCGACGGATGGTTGCCGTAGGCGTCGGCGACGGCCTTCAGCTCGCGCTGAAGCCATCCGTCGAGCGCGGCGTTGCCGCGTCCGGCGAAGCTGGACTCGATCCCCTTCTCGTTCCAGTAGCCGAGTTCGCAGAAGATCATCATGCCCATTTCGTCCGCGGCCTCGAACGCGGCCCCAGGCGGCGTCCATGTGTGCATCTGGATCGCGTTCATCCCGTTGTTGCGCTGGATAGTGAAGAAGCGAATCCAGTCGCGCTTTGCCATGGAGGGATATCCCGTAAGCGGGAAATGGCAGTTGTCTATGTCGGCGCGCACGAAGAGAGGCCGCCCGTTCAGCATCAGGCGGTTGCCCTTGCGGCCGGGCGTGCGGAACCCGAAGCGCACCGTCTTCGCGTGTCCGCCCTTGGCGTCGCGGAACGTGACGTCGTAGAGGCGCGGATTGAACTCGTCCCACGCCTGCGGCTCACTTGCGAGCGAAGCCGTCACCATCACGCGCCCCTTGGCGTAAGGAGACGGCGCGGACTCGAACGCCGTGAACGCAAGCGAATCGGACGCAACGCTCCCTGCATCTGCGGAGAAGCCTTCCGGCAGCTCGAAGCGCACCTTGCCGTTCGCCGGGAAGTCGGCGAACACGCGCACGGAATCGAGCGGACTCGCCTCGCGAAGCTCGACGCGTCCGACCGCGCCGTTCCAGACGGACTGCATCCATTCGCCGTATCCGTGCGCCTTCATGGCAACGCCGTACTGACGCGAATTGTCGATGACGATCTCCATGCGGTGTTCGCCGGGCGCGAGGGATCCGGCGGGGATGCGGTGGACATGCGGCGCACCGAGCGAGTCGCAGAATCCGAATTCGCGTCCGTCGATCTTCAGGCGGCTCGTCCACAGCACGCGTTCGAGGAACACCTCGAGCGGCTTCGCGGCCTGTTCCGCCGTCAGCGTGAAAGTGCGGGAATAGGCAGCCGCACCGTGGTACTTGTACTTTAGGGCGAGGGATGTCTTGGACGTGCGCTCCGTGTATGCGGCGAAGTGCGCAGGCGTCTGGAACGTACCAAGCCCGGCCTCGGCGAGCGTTCCGGGGAGATGCGCCCTTCCGATGAAATTCGTTCCGGCGCAATCCCATTCGCCGGAAAGGTCAAGGACGGCACCTACAGCCCCCGCCGCCGTGGAAAGCGCGGATGCGGCCACAATCAGCTTCAGGATGTTCATCTTGTCACAATCTCCTTTCTTTTAAAGGCATGTGGAGCCTACTGGCGTACGACAATGTCGAGAAGCCGTACGACAAGGCGTCCGGCCGTCAGGAGCGACTGTTCCGAAATCTTGTCAATGGTGTCATGTTCGGTGTGCCACCAGTCGTTCAGCCCCTTGGCTCTGCCGTAGTCGAAGTCTATCAGGTCCACGGCGGGGAATCCGGCGTCGAGGAACGCGACATGGTCGTCCTTGACGAGCGTGCTGGACTGGCTCACCCTGCGGGACAGCCTCGCGGCCTTCGCGGCCTTTAACACCGCGCGGGAGAGCGAAGGCGTGGAATTGCGGGGGACTGACACGGAAAGGTCCCTGTCTCCAAGCATGTCGAGGCATATCGCGGCCTTCACCTTGACGCCCCTCTCGCGCAGCGACTTGGCGGCGTGGCGCGCCCCCCAGAATCCGTCGTCCTCGTCGTACGCCTCCATGCATTCCTCGCCGTCGGTCCAGAGGAGCATTACGTTTGCGTTGCTGGGCCTGTTCCCGCGCAAGAGCCCGGCGAGCGCGACAAGGAGACCCGTGGTGGACGCCCCGTCGTTTGCGCCTGGGCACGCGACGCCGGGCTTGGTGTCGTAATGGGACATGAGGACGATCCACGGCGCGTTGGAGTCTCCGCACCTGAACTCGGACACGAGGTTCGTGAACGTCCTCTCGCCCTTCGGCGTCATTGCGGTGAAACGGTCGAGTCTGACGTCCGCGCCCTGCGCGCTTGCGGAGTCGAGGATGAAGTTCGCGGCGGCCATGCCGCGCAAGGTGCCGGCATCGCGCGGCGTGTGCCGCTCGACGAGGTTTGAGGCCGTGACGTAGGCGACATGCGCGTCGGCCGGCGAAAAGGCGAGAGACGCGGCAAGAAGTACCGGGAGCATCGTCAGTCGATCTCCACGCCGATCATGCGTATGATCCGGTCGAGGTCGTCGTTGTCGAAGAAGTCAACCTCGAGGACGCCCTTCGTGCGCCTGCCGCCGGGATGCGTCGCGCCGCTCGTCAGGCGCACTGGGCAGCCGAGGTGGCGCTTCAGCTTCTCCGCGAGGCTCTTCACGTAGGAGTCCGGCATGTCGGGCTGTCCGCTCGACCGCTGCGGGACCGGCGCGTGGAGGCGCGCGACCTTCCGCTCGAGCGCGCGCACCGTGAGCTGGTCGTTCACGCAGTCGCGCGCGAGGATGATGCGGTCCTTCTCGGAATCCACGGAAAGGAGCACCTTCGCGTGCCCGACGGAAAGGAGCCGCCCCTGCACGAGGGTCTTCACCTCGTCGGGGAGCTCAAGGAGCCTTACGGAGTTCGCGACAGTCGCACGCCCCTTGCCGACGCGTTCGGCGACCTCTGCCTGCGTGAGGCTGAAGCGGTCCTGTAGCGTCCTGTAGCTGACTGCCTCCTCGATCGGGTTGAGGTCCTCGCGCTGGAGGTTCTCTGTCGTCGTCATGGCCGCGGCCGTGAGGTCGTCCGCCTCGACGAGGGTGACGCGGATCTTCTTCCACCCCGCGATCTGCGCGGCCCTGAGGCGGCGCTCGCCCGCGATCAGCTCGTAGCGCCCCGCCGCGTTGCGGCGGACTGTCGGCGGCTGGACGAGGCCGTTGTTCTTGAGGGATTCGGCGAGCTCGTTGAGCTCCTCCTCCCTGAAGTCGCGGCGCGGCTGGAACGGGCTGCGCTCGATGTCGAGTATGTTTAGCTCGAGCGGCGCGCCCGGCGCGGCGACGGGGGCGGCGGGAGGAACCGGGGCCGCCGGAGGCCTGGTGGCCGATAGCAGCTTGTCGAGCCCGGCGCCCTTGCCAAGGCCGTGGCGCTTGCCGCCGGCGACGGACACGGGGGCCTTGCCGGCCCCCGTAGCCTTCTTCAGGAATGGGTTCTTCTGCTTCACTCTTCGCCGCCGCCGAAGTATCCGTTCACGATCGGAAGGACCTTGATGCGGTTGTCGAGGATGATGTTGATGAGCCCGATCTGGAAGCCCCACGGGCACTCGTGCGCAATGTTGATGACGCCGAGCTGGGCGCCGTGAAGCTCCTCCGCGCTGTTGATGACGGCGGCCTGGAAGCCTGTCTGCACCCTCGACATGTTGAGCGCGAGCGCGAAGCTTGCGCCGCTGCTGGCGTTCTCGGTGAAGTTGCATACGCCGGCGATCTGGCAGCCGACGAAGTCCTTCTGGTAGGACGCGGCGAGGTTGAGGTCGATGCCCTTCATCAGGTTGCGCATGCCGAACGTCGCGACGTCAATGCCGTACGCATCGCCGAAGCCGAGGTTGGCGCCGAGCGTTATGTCGAGCCCGCGCACGTCCATGTCGTTCCAGTTGCAGGCGCCGGAAATCAGGATGCCGCCCAGGTTGCCGCGCGTACGCGAGGCGATGCCGGAGATGCCGAGGCCCTCGAACTTGACCGTCTCCATGTAGAACAGGTTGAGGCCGAAGCCCTTCACGTCCCAGTCGAACCCCCACGGGAACGACACCGGCGCGAACAGGCCGATCTGGATCGGCGTCATGCCTATGGCGCCGATGCCCTGTCCCTGCACCGACTGGTCTTCCGAGGCAGGCTGCGCGGCGAAGGCCGCGGTGGCTGCGATGATTGCTGCGGACGCGAGTCCGATCTTCAGGTTCTTCATTTCTTCTTTTCTCCTTTCTTTGTGAAAGACTGTTTGTGGTAGATTCTACACTTTCGCGCTCGCCGCGTCAAGTGCCCTCGCCCGAATTTTCAGGAATGCGATCCCCGTGACGGGGACCGTCAGAAAGTACAGGAAGCCCATCACCCCGAGCGTCATCCAGAAGTTCGAGATGAGGAACGCGACGACCAGCAGCAGCGCCGCCATGACCGGCAGAAGGTACTGCCTGCTGATGTGGACGGACTTCAGCGAGATCGTCGGGAGGCGCGACGCCATGAGCGCGCCGACGACGAGAAGGACGGCCATGCCGAACAGCGGCGCGCGCAGGAACTCCTGGAGCGCGGGGTACTTGTCCTTCGCGTCCAGCGCGATCGCGAGGACTGCGGGGGTCAGCACCATCCAGCACCCCCCGGGCGCAGGCACGCCCGTGAAGAAGTGCTTCCAGTACGGAAGCGTCGGCTGCTCCAGCATCGTGTTGAAGCGCGCGAGGCGGAAGCAGTCGCAGAGCGCGTAGAAGAGCGAGCACCCGAGTATCACGCGCACGAGCCGCGGGTCGGTGACGATCGGCGCCTCCGAGCCGAAGTACCGTCCCGTGAGCCAGAAGAACATGAACATCGCGGGCGCGACGCCGAAGTTCACGAAGTCCGCGAGCGAGTCGAGCTCCGCTCCCAGCTTGGAACTGGACTTGAGGAGACGCGCGATGCGCCCGTCGATGCCGTCGCACACGCACGCGACGAGAAGAGCGATGAGCGCGTGCGTGAACCTGCCCTCGCTCGAGAGCGAAATCGACGTGATGCCCGCACACGCGGCCATCGACGTCACGAGGTTCGGGACGATTGCGCGCAGCGGCACGCGGTCAGCGCGCGTCCCGACGGCCGTGCGCGACCTGCGTCTCCTACCCCTCAGCCGGAACCTTCCCATGCCGTCGCCACCCTTCAGGCCGTAGCGCCGTCTTCCGCAGCGTCGGGCGCGTCCGCGCGCGGACGGGGCTTCGGCGCATTCCTGCGCGGCGGACCGATGAGCGCGCCGAGGACACGTCCGAGGGTCTTCGGCGCCTGCTCGACGAAGCACTCGTCGCGCAGTTCCTCGAGGACGCGGTTGATCACGTCCTCGCCGAGCTCGCGGTGCGCGTTCTCGCGCCCGCGGTACTGGAGCGTCAGCTTCACCTTGCAGCCGTCGGAGATAAAGCCGCGTATCTGGTTGAGCTTGTAGTTGAAGTCGTTGGTGTCGGTGCCGGGGTGGAACTTCACCTCCTTCACCTTCTGCACCTTCTGCGCCTTGCGGGCCTGCTTCGCCTTGATGGACTCCTCGTACTTGAACTTGCCGTAGTCCATTATCTTGCACACGGGCGGATTCGCGTTGGGCGTGATCTCCACGAGATCGAGCCCGCGCTGTTCCGCGAGGCGCTGCGCTTCGCGCGTCGCCATGACGCCGAGCATGTTCCCTTGTGCGTCAAGAACGCGTACCTGCGGCACGCGTATCTTGTAGTTTACGCGAGTGAACTGTGCGATAACCCACCCCTTCTCTTTGGTTGTTTCATTTTCCTGTTCTTCCTTGCCGGACATTATACCAAAAACTCATGCGCGCGGATGGGCGGAGAAGTATGCGTCCTTCAGACGCTCGACCGAGACGTGCGTATATACCTGCGTCGTCGAAAGCGACGAGTGGCTGAGCATCTCCTGAACGCTCCTGAGGTCGGCGCCGGCGTCCAGAAGGTGCGTCGCGAAGCTGTGCCGCAGCTTGTGCGGGGTGAGGTCGGCGGGCAGCCCCGCCGCCGCGAGGTAGCGCTTCATCCTGCGCTCTATGAGGCGCGACGACAGCGGCGCGCCCCTCGGCGAGAGGAACACAAACGCGTCGCCGTCCGCGCCGCCGGACGCCTCCGCGCGCAGGTTCGCGAGCGCCTCGCGCGCCTTCGAGCCGAGGATGACGAGCCGCTCCTTCGAGCCCTTGCCGGTCACTACGGCGGTGCCGCGCGCGAGGTCCACGTCGCGCCACCTGAGGCCGCGCATCTCGCCGATGCGGCAGCCGGTGGAGTAGATCGTCTCGAAGAGCGCGGTGTCCCGCGCGAGGTCTCGCGCGCCCCCGCGCGCCCCCGCGCGCCCTTCCGCGATTCCGGAGAGAAACGCCCCGACGTCCCCGGCGGACAGTACCTTTGGGAGAGCCTTGGCCATGCGCGGACCGCGCAGGGACGAGAACGGATTGTCCACCGCGAGCGACTCGCGCTGGAGGTAGCGGTAGAACGCGCGGAGCGAGGCGAGCTTGCGCCTCACCGTGGTCGCGCGCGACTTCGCGGCCCCGAACGCGGCGATGAACGCGCGCGCCGCGCGCTCGTCGGCAGACGCCCACGCGAAAGGCGGCGAGGCCTTCGCGCCCCACACAAACGCCGCGAACTGCGCGATGTCTGAGAGGTATCCTGCGCGCGTGTTTGGCGAGACGCCGCGCTCCGCGAGCAGGTGCCCCTCGAAGCGCCGCACGGCCGGGTCGGCCATCGCCTCAGGATTGGTCGGAGTCGCCATCGTCCGCGACGGAGTCCTTGTTCTTGCCCGCCGCGACCTCGTCGAGCCCAAGCCCGGCGGAACGGGACGCGAAGTCCGGTATGTCGTTCCGGTACGAGACGACGAGCCGCTGCAGCGCCGCGAACTGGCGAGGCGAGAGCGAGCGGCGGCGCTCGAACTGGTCCACGAGCGAGCTGAGGAACGCCCTGTCGTCGTACTTGCGCCTGCCCTTCCTCACCGCGGGCTTCCACTTCGTCACGCTGTTCGCGAGTTCGATCAGCCTGGTGATGGCGATGAGCCGCTCGTCGCTGTCCTGCGCGAACCCGCCCGCGTAGCCTGAAAGCCTCTCGCGTATCTCGGCGCAGTCATCCATCGCGCCGGAGTTCTCGCCGACGGCGCGCGCAAGGATCGTGAACTGCCTGTTCGTGAGCCCGCGACCGCCGTCGAACTGCTCGCGCAGGCTCTTTAGGAACTGGTTCTTCATCATGCCGCCGATGCGGTCCGCCGTCTGGAACGTCCACCTGACCAGCTCGGGATCGACGACCTCCGCCTTCTGAGGCTGCGGCCCAGCGAGCCCCGCATCGCGCAGGACCTCCTCGCAGCGCGGTATCTGCGCGGAGTACATGAGCGCCATCCTGACGAGGCACTCGAGCTGCCGCGTGGAGAGCGGCTTGCCCTCGTCGCGCTGGCGCATGACGGACTCCACGAACGCCTTGTCGTCGTAGGTGCGCTTTCCGACCGTCTTGGGCTCCTTCCACTGGCTCACGCTGCCGAGCAGCCCGAACACCGTCTCGAACTTCGATGCGTCCGGCGCGGGATCCTTAGCGTCCGCGACCGCCTTGAGGAACTTCGCGTAGAACGCGCTCAGCATGTCGTCCATCGGCTCGCCGTCCGACTCCACCTTGTCGAGCTCGGACTCCATCTGCGCGGTGTAGCCGACGCTGAAGAGCGCGTCGAGCTTCTTCACGAGCCAGTCGCACACGAGGATGCCTCGCTCGAGCGGGACGAGCTTGCGCTTCTCCGTCTTCGCGTACTGGCGCGTCTTAAGCGTCTCTATCGTCGAGGCGTACGTCGAGGGACGTCCGACTCCGTTCTCCTCCAACGCCTTGACAAGGCTCGCCTCGGAGTAGTGCGCAGGGCCCTTCGTCTGCTTCTCGTCGGCGATCCAGCGGGCCGCGTCGAGGGCCTCGCCGACACGGAGCCGGGGAAGCACCGCGACCTCGTCCGTGTCCTCGTCCTCCTCGTCGCCGTCGGCGCGGCGCCTCTTCAGCGACAGCTTCATCACGCGGAGGAACCCCTCGAAGTCGATGTCCGTCGCGCTCGCCGTGAAGAGGTACGCGTGCGCGAGCGCGGGCTTCCTGGCCTCTATGGAGACAGTGCGCACCGTCGTCCTCGCATCCGCCATCTGGCTCGCGACGAAGCGCCTCCAGACGAGCTCGTAGAGCCTTAGCTCCGCGGAGTCCATGCCGGACGCCTCGGCGGCCTCGGGCGTGAACGCGACGTCCGTCGGGCGTATCGCCTCGTGCGCGCCCTGCGACGACTCGCGCGACTTGAAGAAGTTGGGCTTCTCGGGATAGAACTCCGGACCGAAGGACGACACGACGTACTCCTTCGCCGCCGCGCGCGCCTGCTCGGAGACGTTTACGGAGTCCGTCCTCATGTAGGTGATGCACCCCTGCTCGTACAGCGACTGCGCGAGCTTCATCGTCTTGCCGGGCGAGAACGCGAGGACGCTCGACGCAGCCTGCTGCATGGTCGATGTCGTGAACGGCGGAAGCGCGTGCCGCAACTTGGGCTGGGACTTCATGTCCGTCACCTCGAGCGACGCGTCCGCGACGTCGAGGAGCAGCGTGTCCGCCGCCTGGCGGTCGCGTATCTCGGGCTTGCCGCCGTCGAGGCGCGAGAGCCTCGCCACGAACTTGGCGCAGTCGCCCTCGCGCTTCCTCGCCTCCACGCCCATCAGGAAGTACGTCTCCGGCGTGAAGGCGTCTATCTCGCGCTGTCGCTCCACGAGGAGACGCAGCGCGACGGACTGCACGCGCCCGGCGGAAAGCGAGCGGTTGTTGGCGCACGGGATGTTCTTCCAGAGGAGAGGCGAGACCTTGTACCCTACGATGCGGTCGAGTATGCGCCGCGCCTGCTGAGCGTCGACGAGCGGCATGTCTATGTCGCGCGGCTCGGCGACCGCCTTGAGAACCGCGCCCTTCGTGATCTCGTTGTACGTCACGCGCAGGAACGGCTTCTTCCCGGCGGCGGGCGACAGCACCTCCCTGAGGTGCCACGCTATGGCCTCCCCCTCGCGGTCGGGATCGCTCGCGAGGTATATCGACTCGGAGGACTTCACGGCGGACTTCAGCTCCGAGACCACCTTCTCCTTGCCCTCGGACACCACGTACTTCGGCGTGAACGTCCAGCGCCCCTCGCCGGCCTTGTCTATGCGGATCGCCCCGCTCTCCTTCGGAAGGTCCCTGACGTGCCCGACGGAGCTCTTCACCGTGAACTCCGGCCCCAGGTACTTCGCTATCGTCTTCGCCTTCGCGGGCGACTCCACTATCAGCAGCTTCTTTCCCATCTTTCCTTCTCTACCTCGTTTCCTGTTTCCTTGCACCTTTTCTCCTGCCACTATCTACCCTTCTTCGCCAGCGGTCTTCCGGTTATGAGCTTCGAGAGCCCCACCAGCGCGCAGGTGAATATCAGCATGAGCGTCGAGAGCGCGAACACCGACGGCATGTTGCGCGAGTGCTTCGTCATCGACGACACGTACGTCGGGAACGTGTTCGTCCCCGCGCCGTTCACGAACGACGTGATCACCACGTCGTCTATCGAGAGGGTGAACGCGAGCAGCCCGCCCGCGACTATGCCGGGGAGCAGTATCGGCAGCTCCACGTGGAAGAACGCGTACCACGGCCCCGCTCCGAGGTCGAACGCGGCCTCCGTTATGCGGTCGTCGAAGTCCTGCAGCCGCGCCAGCACCGTCATCGCCACGTACGAGACGCAGAACGTCACGTGGGCGACCAGGATCGTCCAGAACCCGCACTCCACGTGCGCCGCGACGAACAGCATGAGAAGCGATATGCCGATCAGGATGTCGGGCATGACGAGCGGTGTGTAGACGAGCGCGTGGTGCACGTTCTGCAGGCGCCCCCTCCACCTGTGGAGCGCAAGCGCGGAGGTCGTCCCGATGACGCACGAGACGAGCGTCGAGAGCCCCGCTATCGTGAGCGACAGCCAGAAGCTCTGCAGCAGCGCGCCCACGGACCTGTGCCCCGTGAATATCGCAGCGTACCACTTCAGCGTAAGCCCGGAGAACGAGCCGTCCGACCCGAAGAAGCTCATCGACGTGCCGTTCGGGACGAACCCGTAGGCGACGACGAGGACGATCGGGACGTACAGGAACGCCAGCACGATCCCCAACACCATCACTGACACCATAGACCGCTTCATCGCGCGCCTCCCCCGGCGGCCATGACGAGCTTCGCCGTCTGCTCCTCGAGCCTGCGCCTGTCGCGCCCGGCCTGCCTGCGCTTCCACCACACCGAAAGCCCTATCGGGATCAGCACGCCGACCGCCATCAGCACCGCGAGAGCCGAGGCGTGCGGGATGTTGCGGTTCTGTATCGCGCGCATGAATATCTTGTTGCCGATCAGGACGCAGTTCGTGCCGCCGAGCATCTGCGGGATGACGTACGAACCGATCATCGGGACGAACACCATCAGCACCGCCGAAAGGAGCCCCTGGCGGATGCCGGGCAGGAATATCTTGCGGAACGCGTAGAAGTTCCCGGCGCCGAGGTCCCGCGCGGCCTCGAGCAGCGCGAAGTCGAACTTCTCCGCCGCCGTGTATATCGGCATGATCGCGAACGGCAGGAACGTGTAGACGGAGACCAGCACGACCGCCGCCTCGGAGTCGAGGATAGTCGAGGTCACAGGATCCACCGGCCCGGCGGACGCGAGCCCGAGCGAGACGAGCAGCCCCTGCACGAAGTCAGGGAGCCACATGAAGAGCCACTCCCGGAACCTGAGGAACCCGAGGTAGCACGACTGGAGCCATCCGTCTGGATGCAGCATCGTCTTCCACGCGAACACGCGCACCACGAAGCTCGTCCAGAACGGCAGCATTATCGACCCCGCGACGACGGCGCGCCATTTCGGGGACATGCGCGCTATCGCGTAGGCGCACGGCACCGCGAGGACTATGGACCAGAGCGTCACCTCGAACGAGATGCGCACGGTCTTCCACACGATCGTCGGGTAGTCTGGGTCCACGAGCTCTCGCCACGTAGAGATCGACCACACGCCGACGCCGCCGGACGCGTCGTGCCCGTGGAACGTGAACGCGAGGACGATCACCGCCGGCACGGCGAAGAACAGCGTGAGCCAGAGGAAGGACGGGAGGGTCACGAGGAACTCGGCCCTGCGGGAACGCAGCGGGTTGTTCATCTCTTCACTTCCACCATGAAGCCGTCGTCGGGATGCCACCAGACGAACACCTCGTCGTTCCACGTGATGGGCTCCTGGTCGAGCAGGAACCGCGAGTGCGGCTTCAGCGCCGCGACGCGGTGCGATCCGCTCTTGATCCAGTACTTAGTGTACACGCCCTGGTAGACTATGTCCTCCACCGTGGACGGATAGACGTTCACGCCCGCGCCCTTCTCCGGCGGCGGAGGCTGCAGCGTCACGCGTATCTTCTCGGGTCTCACGGAGAGGTCAACCTCCTGCCCCACGCGCAGCTGCTTGTCGTTGTACGCCCTGATCGGCGGGAAGCCCTCGCACTGGATCGTGCAGTAGTCGCCGTCCGCCGCGACGATCTCGCCAGAGAAGAAGTTGGTGTCGCCGATGAACGACGCGACGAAGCGCGAGGCGGGCGCCTCGTATATCTTCGCCGGGACGTCGAGCTGCTCCACCTCGCCGCGGTTGATCACGGCTATCCGGTCGGAGAGCGACATCGCCTCGCCCTGGTCGTGCGTGACGTACAGGAACGTGATGCCGACCTGGTCGTGGATCGTGTCGAGCTCGAGGAGCATGTGCTGGCGCAGCTTCAGGTCGAGAGCGGCGAGCGGCTCGTCGAGGAGAAGCACCTTCGGACGGTCCACGAGGGCGCGCGCTATCGCGACGCGCTGCTTCTGCCCGCCGGAGAGCTGGTTCGGGTACTTCCACGCGTGCTCGCTCATCTGGATCATCTCGAGTATCGCGTCCACGTTCTTCTCGATGTCGCGCTTCGGCCTCTTCGCGAGGCGCAGCGAGAACGCGATGTTGTCCCAGATCGTCATCGTCGGGAAAAGCGCGTAGTTCTGGAACACCGTGTGCACGCGCCGCTCGTTCGGCGCGAGGTCGGTGATGTCGCGCCCCTCGAGGTATATGCGCCCGGAATCGGGACGCTCGAACCCGCCCAGCATCCTCAGGAGCGTCGTCTTGCCGCACCCCGACGGACCGAGCAGCGAAAAGAACTCCCCCCTCTTTACCGAGAACGACACGTCGTTGACCGCCGTCAGCGCGCCGAAGTGCTTCGTGACGTGGTCGAACACGAGGAAGTCGCTTTCCGATTCAGCCTGTTCTTTCATCCTTGCCAATTACCCTTCTCAATGTCCTTTTGACCCTGGTTGACTTTAGTTTAACCCTAAATGGCCCTAATCGCCCCTAATCCCTTCACCACAATTCCCACGCCTTGGTCTCCAGCACGTACATGCCGAGCGCCAGGTTCGTCGCGACGTGCGCCACGATTGCGGACACCAGCCCCTTGCGGAGCGCAAGCCATCCGTACAGCGCACCGGCAATCGCGCCTGCGAGCCAACGGTCGTGCTCTATCGCGAACAGCGCGACCATCCACCAGAACCCGGCGAAGCGCATGAGCCACCGGCGGAAGAATATCTCCTCCGCGACGGATATCACGAACGCGCTGCCACCGAGCCTTATGAGCTTCATCCACATCCCGCTGGTCGCGATGTCGGGAGTCCCGCCGTCGCCTATTATGAACCAGCGGCGGTACCACTCGAACTGCTCCGGGAACACCCACAGCGCAAACACGACCGCGCCGCCAAGCACACCCCACACGAACTCCGGCAAGAGCGTCGAGTTCCTGTGTATGACCCCGTGGTGCTTCTCGAGGTAGACGAGGCACGGCACAAGCAGCATGAGCGTCACGAGCGAACGCGCCGCATAGCACTCCGGCGTCGCCGGGAGGATCAGCATCATCAGCATCCACACCGCGTACGGGATGATGGACGCAACGTTCTTCTTTGTCCGGTATGTCATTTCCCCAACCCCTGTTGCCTTAAAAGTGCGTCGATCTTGGGCTCGCGGCCGCGGAACCTGCGGAACACGTCGTACGCGGATTCGCTGCCGCCGAGCGCGAGGACGGTGTCGCGGAACTCGCGCCCCACGCGCTTCACCGCCGCGTCGTCCTTGAGCCCGGCCTCCTCGAACGCGCCGTAGCAGTCCGCGCTCATCACCTCGGCCCACTTGTAGCCGTAGTACCCGGCGGCGTACCCGCCGGAGAATATGTGAGAGAACGCGCAGAGGAAACGGTCCTCCGGTATCTCGGGGAGCCGCAGCTCCGCGAACACGTCCTCCTTCACCTTGCGCGGAGTCCGCCCGCCGAGGTTGCCGGAGTGCAGGATCATGTCCACCTTCGAGAACGCGATCTGCCAGCGGCACGACGTCGCCGCGCGGAAGTTCTTCGCCGCGAGCACCTTCTTCTTCAGCTCCTCGGGGACCTTGATGCCAGTGCGGTCGTCGAGGCACCAGTTCTCGTTGAACTGGCTCGCGACCTCCACCGCGTCCCACTCTACGAGCGAAGTGCCCGCCGCGCCCTCCTCGCCTATCTTCGTGAACATGCACTGCGTCGCGTGGCCGAACTCGTGGAAGAGCGTCTCGACTTCGCGCATCGGCAGGAGCGTGCGCCCGTCCTCGCCCGGCCGCGGGAAGTTCGTGACTATGAGCGCGAGCGGAAGCTCACCGCGCCTGTCGCAGCGGTTGCGGAAGCTGTTCATCCACGCCCCGCCGCGCTTCTGGCCGTTCCTCACGTACGGGTCGAAGTAGAAGTGCGCGATTGTGCGCCCGCCCTCCGACACCTCGAAGAAGCGCACTTCGTCGTGCCATACCGACGGCTTCTCCGCGCCCTTCATCTCGCGGATGTCAACGTCGTACAGGAACTTCATCATCCTGAAGAGACCCGCAAGGACGTCCTCAAGCTCGAAGTGGCGCTTAAGCTCGTCGGACGAGTAGGCGTACTTGCGCCGCCTGAGGCGCTCGGAATAGAACGACATGTCCCACGGGCGCAGCGCGTCCACCTCGCCCTTCGCGATCTCCTCGAGCTCGCGCAGGTCGCGCTCTGCGCCCGCATCCGTCGCCGCGTCGAGGTCCGCGATCATCTTCATCACCGCCGCGACGGACGGCGCGCACTTCCGGGCGACCGACATCTCTGCATAGCTGCCGAAGCCGAGCATCGCCGCCAGCTCCGCGCGGAGGGCGAGTATCTCGTCGATGCGGGCCTCGTTCTCGGGCGCGCGGGTCGAGCGGCCCCTGTAGAGGCGCTCGCGCACCTCGCGATCCGCGCAGTGCCTCATCGTCTCGGGATAGCTGCCGTCGTCGATCGTGTAGGTCTTGCCGTCCTTCTCGTACTTGAACGCGTTGGTCGCGTCGAGGACGGCGTTGGAGAAGTCCGTCGAGAGGCGCGAAAGCCGCTTGCTGATCTCGTTGAAGCGCTCCTTGCGCTTCCCCTCGAGCGACACGCCGGCGAGTTCCGCCTCCTGTATGGTCTTCTCGAGGATGCGCACGCGCGTAGCGTTGCCGGACGCTCCGCCGCAGGACGAGATGCGCTGCAGCACGGACTTCGCGTGCTCGTTGAGCCGCTTGGACTGGTCGACGCGGAGGGAGAACTCCACGATCTTCGGGCGGAACTCCGCGTCCAGCTTGCGCCATGCGTCGGAGTTCATGACGGACAGCATGTGGCGGACCTGACCCCACAGGTCCCACAGCGGACGCGTCGCGTCGGAGAGGGCCCATTCAAGGTCCTCGAAGGTAAGAGGCTCGGAAGCCTCCACGGCGGCGACGCCCTTTTCGGCATCGGCCATGAGGCGCGGCAGATCGGCCGCCGCGCGCTCGGGCGTCATTGCGCCCCAGTCAGGGAATTTGCTCTTCACGCCGCATATTATACCAAAAATCCACTACCCTGCGCAATAGGGCAGACGGGAAACGCTATCGGCGGACATGTTCCCCCTTGCGGAATCGAATGTTCCCGCAGGCGAGAAGGACCACGACGCCAAGGACGACGAGCGCGACAGAGATGGCCTGGCCGATGCTGAGGCCGAGGACGGCGGCGCGCGGATCGCCGCGCAGGTACTCGAGCCCGAAGCGGATGACGCCGTATCCGATGAGGTACGCGGCGAACGTCCCGCGCCTGTACTTGAGGTAGATGGCGAGTAGCGCGGCGAAGAGGACGAGCAGCGCGGCAGCCTCGAAGAGCTGTGTCGGCAGGACGGACACCATGCGCTGTCCGTGCTCGTACCAGCTCGGCGAGAACTTCGGGAACGTCACGGCGCACCAGGCGTCGGAGTCTCGCCCGTAGCAGCATCCGTAGAAGAAGCACCCGATGCGCCCGCACGCATGCCCGAGCGGGATCACGGTGCAGAAGAGGTCCGCGAGGGCGAGGGGACGCTCCTTCCTGACGAGGCACCAGGCGAAGAACACGACGACCGCGAGGATGAGCCCGCCGTAGAACATGAGCCCGCCCTGGTCGATCCTCAGGACGTCGAGCGGATGGTCGGCGAACTGCGACTTCCAGTGCTCGATGACGTAGGCGACGCGTCCGCCGACCACGCCGGAGACCATGAGGCTGAGGACGAACGTGGAGATGTCCTTGCGGCCGGAGAGACGCTCCACGAGCGTCCAGCAGAGGAAGAACCCGACGGCCATGCACGCGCCGTAGGTGTGCAGGCGGAGGAATCCGATGTTTATGAGGTCCGGGTACATAGCGAGGCGATCCATTTGCACGCGGCGGTCGCGGCGGAGGCGACGCCGACGTAGGACGAGACTGTGCGCTGGACGAGGCTGCCGCCGAGCTGCGCGAAGGTGAGCGGTGTCATGACGGCGAGGAACACGAGGACGAGCAGGACGTTCGCGAGGAATATGAACACCCACGAGAACACGCGCCCGTAGAGCCTGACGTCAGGCTGGCGCTGCGCGAGCGTCTCGATCGTGAAGAGGACGTGGAACGCCCACGTGAAGCCGATGAGGAACATCCAGAGCGGAAGCCAGGGGAGCGGGCGCAGGAACGCGAACGTGACGAGCGCGGCGACGACAACGACGAAGGTGTAGAACGGGAAGAAGTACGGCGCGAGGGTGATGAGCATGTTGGACTTCGAGAGCTTCACGCTGCCGCCGGATTCCGTCACGCGCACGTCGGACGGGCGCGCGAAGAACAGGAGTCCCCACAGCGCGTGCGTCAGCTCATGGCCGAGGACGTACGTCTTCACCGGATGCGGCACGACCATCCAGCAGCACGCGAAGGCCACCATGCCGCCGAGGAGCGAGACCGACTCCGCCGTGATGCCCCCGGTCGCGCCCGCCGCCGCCACGACCGAGTCGCAGAACGCGAGGACCACGCCCCAGCACGCCGGCAGAAGTGCGAGGCCGACAAGCATCCTGAGGAAGTTGCCCATCGGTCACTCGCCGAAGATGAACACGAGCTCGCCAGGGTACACGCGCCCGTTCTGGCGGGCGATGCGCTCCACGAGGTCCGGGTCGGACTTGAACCGCTTCTGCAGATCGACGAGGCGCGCAATCTCGCGCCGCTTCTCCTCGATGCTGCGCGTAAGCTCGGCCTCCTGGCGCTTGAGGCTGCGCTCCCGCATGTACGTCGGCCACACCGAGAACGCGCCCACCGCGACTACCACCGCGAGCACCGCGATGGTCAGCCCCTTGGCCACCCTTTCCTTGATTTCGTCTGTCATGCGCACTATTATACCAAAAATTTTTTAAAGTTTCCCATTGACATTTGAAAAAAATATGAGATACTATACGGCCGTTCGATCGGAAAAGGCTCCGTGAGACAATCACTCGGCGGAGCGATTTCGCCGAAAGACACAGTAAAGAACGAAAGAAAGACATGAAGATCAAGACAGCAAAGAAGTGCGCGACCAAGAAGGTCGTCACGAAGAAGCCTGCGGCGAAGCCCGCCGCCGGCGCTGCGGCGAAGCCCGCGAAGAAGGTGACGGAGTTCACCGTCCATGCGGACAAGGGCAAGGCGGTGTACCTCGCCGGCTCCTTCAACGACTGGAGCACGACCGCCAAGAAGATGGCATACAAGTCCCGCAGGGGCGTGTATGCCGCCACGGTGAGGCTCGCCCCCGGCGAGTACCAGTACAAGTTCGTGATCGACGGCACGTGGTGCGCCGATCCCGAGAACGTCAACGCGGTCAAGAACGACCAGGGCACGTTCAACTCTGTCATCGTCGTCAAGTAGTCCGCGCAAGCGAACGACAAAGCAAAAGGGCCGCGGCTTCACAGCCGCGGCCCTTTGATTTTTCCGGAGCCGCTCCTTGCGCGCACGTGCGCCAGCCCGCGATCACGGAACCGTCACGGGAAGGATGGCTGGGTTCGCGTGGCCGACATCCGCCAATCCGATAGCGACCTTGGAGGCCTTGGCATCGCCGCCATCCCCGATCGTGACAGAAAGATCGAGCAATACGGAGAAGACAACCGCCCTCTTGTTGCTGAGGGAATCTTTCCCCCTTATCGCGCCGACGACCGGCAATGCCGCACGGCATACGCCCCTCTCCTTGTCGAATCCATACGGTATGAGCCATGTGTAGCATGGATTCTGCGGCTGTATGGTCTTCCCGTCGTAAAGGAGATTGCCGGGATACACCAGATTACCGGTTTCCGAATCGTAGAACCACACGGTGACAGCACCGTCATCGCCGAACTCAAGCCTTGCGACGACATCCGAATATCCGACGTCCAATCCGGCCGAGTTGAGCGGGACGGTACATTCGGCAATCCTGTCGGCCTTCGGGAACCGGGGAAGGTGCCGCGCCGCCTCGCCATCGTCCCATACGGACTTCACCGCCCACAGGAAGGACTTATACGGCATCCCCCCTGTCGCGCCGCCTACTCCGCCGCCGAACGCGGAACCGCCAGTTGACTTCATCCCGACGCCGCTTCCCTGGATCACGCCAAGGCCGACGCCTCCGATGTCCTTGCGCTCGATGGTGAGGCCCGAACCTCCATAACTGCCGTCGCCAAGATCGGCAACGAACGACTCGTAGTCGTAGGACGAGCGCGAATAGCCAGCGTCAAGGAATATCGCCCCGAGCTCCTGCACGGGATTCTCAACCTGGTAGTTCCTGACATCCACTCCGGAACCGGACAACTTGTTTTCCTCCATGTAGAACAATCCGCCTTCATTGAGGATCTTGTCGCCGATGGAGAACTTCGTCAACTGGAAATATCCATCCGTTCCGCTGTTGTTGAAGCTGTGGAGCAAATGGTAGCCATAGTACGTACCGACCGCCCAATACTTGCTGGGATCGTACGACACGGCAACGAGGTCTCCGTATGTGGCGACGCTGACGATGTTGGAAGCCGCAAGCGTGCCCGCCCCGCCCTTCGCGGTGATTTCCGTAACCGCGATGAACCTTGTCCTGTTCTCCGGCGAATACAGCGCCGCGAAACGCCACTTCCTTGTCCTTTCGCCGAGCATGGAGTCGACTGAAGCGTCCGCCTGGCCATCCTGATTCGAAGGATCGTCCGGCAACACCACGGGGCCCGAAGGGTCACCGGAATCCGGGAGGCCATCGGACACGTCAACAAGCGCCAGCCTGGAGGACAGGACGGGGGAACGCTTGCCGTCTGGTCCCTCGTAGCAGCTCGCCAAGGTGCCATTCTTGCCGAACTGAATCAGAATCCTTCCTTCGTACAGGAATTCCCTGCCGGGATTGTTCCACACTATCGTCCTTCCGTTGCTAACATCCGACAGATCGTTTGTGAAAAGGCTGTTGCCCGGGAATGTCGGATTCAGGAACGTACCGGCTTCATTGCCCCCTAAGTACTGCCCTCCGTCAAGCAGTGACTCGACGGGAATCTTGTCATCACCGATTATCGCCTCCGAATCCACGTAATTGCCGCCGGAGACAGTGGCGTATCCCTTGGCAACGCCGCCGCCAGTCAACGCCTGCGACAATTTGATGCTCTGGACGTAGTTCGTGCCGTTGATGCCGGCGACGTTGCGAACGATCTCAAATGTGGAGTCATCGACTCGGTTTGTTATGCCGCCGGTCCAGCTTCTGTATGTTCCGTTGAGTCCGTATCCCTTGCCGGACACCTTTCCGCCAGAAGTGACGGAAACAACCTCATACGTCATCCATACATAGTTTGTCCCATACCTCTCCCCCGTCTCCATGCAGCAGAAGTCGAAGTTGCCTACGACCCAGTCAGGAAGCGGGTCGACCCTAAGCGTGAAGGTTGACGTTCTAACCGCTCCGCCATCGTTTACCGTCACGGACACATTGTAGTTGCCGACCTTGTCCGCAGCGCCGACGAAGCGACCGTTCTCATATCTCAAACCCATTCCAACGGGGAACTCGAATGTCGGGACTACGCCTTCATTCGGCGAGAGCCCGTCAATGGCCTTGATTGGCACGCCCACCGTTACGGAATAGAAATCCCCGTCGTCGTTCCGTATCCCTCCATTGAAGTACGCGTTCGCCTCCTTCACGTGGCTGGCGAACACTACCAGATTGGTCTCCACCGCCTTCTTGACGGTTGTGTTCGTGGCGCGGATGCTGATGGTGTAGCTACCCGGATTCAACACGCCGCCCTTTCGGCTTCTCGCGATGCGGAACGTGTTGGACACGGCGACGAATTCGATGGCCGAAGGCAACTTTGAGACCGTGATCTTCGGGAGGCTCGGGGATCTGACATCGACAATTGCAGGAAGATCGGCAAACGTGCATGTGTCATAACCGAGGATTATCTCAAGGGTGTCATCCGCCGATTCGACGAACCTTGCGTAGAGCGTCAGATCCTCGGACGGCATCACATACGATATCTTCGCCGTGCGATAGTCGATGTCCGAGACAAGAGGCGTCGTGAACTCAGGATCGGTGTACCATCCCGCGAACACGTACCCTTTCGCGGCGGTGGTGGAAAGGTTCGCCTTCTTGCCGACGGCATAGATGCCGGAGCCCGTGACCTTACCGCCATCCACAGCCATCGCCTTCAGTATCTTCTCCCCTTCCTTGCGCACGACGAAATAGAGATTTGTCGTCGCCGTCGCCTTGCCGGCCGTGGTCACGGTCGCAGAAGCGACATATACGCCGCTTTTCGTAGGCGTGCCGTATATCGTGTTGGCGGCGTACTTCTTCTCCGGCGCATTCCTCGTCGCCTTGACGGTAAGCGCCTTCGCCGTGAACTTGAGTCCGGAAGGAAGGCCCGTCACCTTGAGCGTCGGAAGGCTCACGCCGCCGACATCGAACACAATGGGTTCGATCTCCTTCCCTGTCTCGTACTCGTCCGCGATGGTCACAGCCACGCTCGCGCTGTCTTCTCCTACAGGAACAAACCTCGCGTAGAGCGTCAGATCCTCGGACGGCATCACATACGATATCTTCGACGTGCGGTAGTCCACGTCAGAGACAAGAGGCGTCGCGAATTCAGGATCTGTGTACCATCCCGCGAACACGTACCCCTTCGCGGCCGTGGCGGAAAGGTTCGCCTTCTTGCCCACGGCATAGATGCCGGAGCCCGTCACCTTGCCGCCATCGGCTGGATCGGCAAGCCCAAGCAAATACGGAATCTTCTTGAAAACGGCTACATACTCGGCGTCGTTCGTGACGACGATCTGCCACTTCGCCTTCGTCGAGAGGATGTCACCATCCTGGTCGGACTGCCGCCATCCGACGAACGCCCATCCCGGGCGCGCCTCGGCGGTCAACGTCAACTTCGATCCACTCGTGTATTCTCCCGTCCCCGCGGCAAAACCACCCTGTGTAGCGGCGACGTCCACGCCGTCTGGTTTCGCGACCGTCACCGTTACGCTGTTCGTAGTGACCGTATCGCCCTTCTTAGGCTTGAATGCGGACACCGCGGCCTTCAGCGTCTTGTCGTTCAGATCCCTAATCGTTACCGTGCACACCTTTGTCTCGCCCAACTTCACGCCTTGCGCATCGGCGAGCTGCAGGGTGAAGAACTCGTCATTCTCCACCGTCTTGTCGGTCTTGGCCGGGATGGTGATTACCTTCTCGCCGACCTCGCCCTCTGCCCACGAGAGTGTCAGCGGGAACTTCAGGCCGCCCTTCGGTGTCTCGCCGTCCACCTTCCCCTTCGCCAAATCCACATCCGACGCGCTTGCAGTATTGTACGTCAGATACACCTTCACGCTGCTCACCTTGTCCGTATCGCCGCCCCTGACGCGCACGACTGCGTCTCCCCCCTCCTTGGCCACGGCGGTATCGGCGACAAACCTGACTGCGGGAACATCAACGGCCCAGACGGCATACAGCACGACCACGCCGTCGGCTGCCGCCGTAAGGTTCAGCACCTCCGCGCCGTCGGAGAGCACAACTCCTCCCGTCTCGTTCGTCGCCCAGCCAAGGAATACGTGCTTCGCATATGTGAAGGCATTGGACGTGAGACACGAGACGATATCGTAGGTAAGCGACATATCCGCCATCGTCCCACCGCCACCGTTGGCGTCGTAAGTCACGGCGTAGCTGTTCACCGTCCACTGCGCGGTCGCGGTAGAATCGCCGGACGTCTGATAATTGGTCTTTCCTGTAATAGACACGTCGCCGACATTCCACCCGGCGAATGTGTAGCCAACGCGCGTCGGAACCGGGAGTTCGCCGATGACGCCTCCGTACTCCACACCCTTGGATGTGGGCGACACCGTCCCTCCATTGGCGTCGAAGGACAGCGTATAGGCATTGACAAGCCATTGCGCATAGAGCGTATGAGGCTTTTCGTTCGTAACAATCGTCCCCGACGTGACGGCAAGCGCATGAACGTCGTTCATCGCGGTCCATCCCGCAAAAGAGAATCCCTCGCGCGTCACTTCTGGCAAATCGCCATACTTCGCCCCGACGGAGTAGATGCGGTTCGTCGGCTCGGGCGTTCCTCCTTGCGCGTCGAACGACACCTCCACCGTGATCAGCTCCCACACGGCATAGAGGGTGGACGAACCCGCGGCGGCCGCCGTCAGGTTCAGCACCTCCGCGCCGTCGGCGAAAACGACCTCTCCCGTTTCGTTCGTGGCCCAGCCAAGGAAACGATGGGACGTACGAACGAACAGGTTGGACGCGAGAGACGAGGCGACATCGTAGGTGTTGGTCTGATCCGCCATCGTCCCCTCGCCGCCGTTGGCGTCGTAAGTCACGGTGTAGCTGTTCGCCGTCCACTGCGCGTAGAGCGTGTGATCCGTATCATTTGTAACTATCGTCTCCGATGTGACCACGGCGAAACGAGCATTCCGCGCGGCCGTCCATCCGTCAAACGCGTAGCCCGTACGCGTCACCTCGGGCAGTTTTCCGTACGCCACTCCATTCGTCACGGCAATGGGGGGGACGACATTCTGCACGTCCGCACAGTTGACGTCGAACGTCACAGTCAAAACCTGCGGCGGAACAACCGGTTCTGGTTCAGGTTCTGGCTCTTCCACTTCCAGATATTCTATGTGCATCCCGTTCCATGTACCGGGGATGTCAACGTCCCAGCCTCTAGAGCCCTTTTGGACTTGCACGATGCATCCAGGTCCGACTTCATAGAAAGCATCCAAACCCACACTCGGCGCATTCCCCTTGAAAACCACGTTCGTCAGCCCGCTGCAATTAGAGAACGACATCTCCCCGATGCTCGTCACGCCACTCGGGACCGTCACTCTCGTCAAACCTGTGCAAAAGAAAAACGCGCTATCTCCGATGCTCGTCACAGGTTTGTCTCCGAACGAGGAGGGGATGTTTATTGCCCCAGAAGTATCTGATGGCACTGCCGTACTGAATGCAGTACCGCCTCCGACACTCACCGAGTCCCCCGACACGGCATAGGTCCATGTGATGCCGCCGACCGTTTCCGTCTCGGCCACGAGCGGCATCGCAGCGAGCACCACGGCGACGCTTGCAATCAAAACTCTGACGCAGTTCTGTTTCATTTGCATTCTCCTTTCCTTACGGCGTGAGTTCTACTGTACCGCCGCCGTCAACACACTTTCCCATCTCTTTATTATGGCTATATTATACCATATCCCGCCGATAAATGGCGAAAATTTCGTCACGAAATTTCCGCCATGCCTTGCGATGGGATTTTCCCCTTCTCTACGGCTATCGTCCGAGGCAGATGAGCGGGTTGAGTACAGGGGATGAACGGGTTGAGTACAGGGGTTGGGCGTTCTCCCTACATGGCGGGTTTGACTTCCCTACATGGGCAAAAGGGATTTCCTTAGCGTCGTCAGTTGTTTTTGTCCGTGTAGGTTGTTTTTGTCCATGTAGAACATGTAGAACGGGCAGAACGTGTAGTGTTTTTAACCACCGTGGGGACAGTCCTCGGAAGAAGGGACTGTCCCCAGCGGTTGCGGAGTTCTGTCCGCTTGGGGCTAATCAGCAAGGGTGGCCGTCAGGCGGAAGAAGCGAGCCTCCTTGCCCGTCTCGTCGATAACCGTCTCGCCGGCGACGTTGAGCGGATACGACGCGACATTCCCGGTGCCATCCGGGTTGTCCGACGCCTTGACCTTGAAGGAGAAGCCCGCGTTGTTCACGAGCGGCGGCGTCTTGACGACTGCCTTGCCCTCCGCGTTGAAAGTGATGTCGAGCAGCGGCGGAGTGGTGAACGCGCCAGTCGACTTGTTGAACGCATAGCGGAACACGTTGGCGGTGCCGGTCGCGTCAACCCCGTCCCACGCGCCCGACACGCCGTTCTCCGTCGCCCACGTCGCGTAGCCATCG
>JAEEGL010570080.1_pt1 | contig 27212 bp, 16 predicted proteins | sample 9134231 | NCBI WGS metagenome assembly JAEEGL01 (sample SAMN16246548, study PRJNA631951) | gut metagenome | biome: gut microbiome; feature: rumen; material: fiber-attached | host: Bos | place: Iran: Karaj | collected 2018-10 | reverse complement strand
TGTTAGTGTATTAAGTATGTATAAAGCTACCACTCTTTATTATCAGCAAGGTTTAAGAGGAAATGAAGTCATGGATATAGCCGCTGAGACTATGAAAATGGCTCGTATTGGTGGATTAGAAGCGGCGGATGCTACAGATAAAATGACTGCGGCGCTCCGTGGTTTTAATATGGAAGTTAATGAGACTTCTGCTCAAAGAGTTAACGATGTTTATTCTAATTTAGCTGCTAATACGGCATCTAATACTCAAGAACTTGGTACTGCTATGCAGCGTACTGCTTCAATTGCTAATTCAGCTGGAATGAGCTTTGAAGGTACGGCTGCCTTTTTAGCACAAGCTATTGAAACAACAAGAGAACCTGCAGAGAATCTTGGTACTGCTATGAAGACAATAGTAGCAAGATTTACTGAATTAAAGAAGAATCCTCTTGAGATAGCTGATGTAGATGGAGAAGAGGTTAGTTATAATAAAGTAGATACTGCTTTACAGTCTATTGGTGTTAGTTTAAAAGATACTAATGGACAATTTAGAGATTTAGACCAAGTATTTCTTGATATATCTGAACGTTGGGATAGTTTGACTCAAACTCAACAGAGATATGTAGCTACACAAGCCGCTGGTTCTCGTCAGCAATCTCGTTTTATTGCTATGATGAGTAATTATAAAAGAACTGTTGAGTTAATGGATATAGCTAATAATTCTGAAGGAGCATCACAAAAACAGTTTGAAAAAACATTAGAATCATTTGAAACGAAGGTTCAGAAATTACACAACGCCTGGAATGAATTTTTAATGGGTATTACTGATAATCATTTTATTAAAGGCGCTGTTGATATGCTTACTGGATTAGTTAGTGGAGTGAATACATTAATTAATACAGTAAGTGGTGGAATTGGACCAATTAAATCATTCCTCTCATTAATGACTGCTTTTGTTGGATTAAAAATGGGTGGTCGTATTATTAATTCACTTATTGGTGGGTTAGGAGGTATGGTTGATCCGACTTCTAGTTTTGGCGCCGGTTTTAGAAATGGTATAACTGGAAAGGGGAACCCAACTTTAGCTAGTCAGATTTATACTCCTATTGTAGCTGCAATTAATCAAGCAGCGGGAAAAAATCAAGCTGCAAATCAACAGTCTACTTTAAAAACGGCAGAACAGGTTAGATATGAAGTTTTCAATGGTGCCAGAAATAATTTAGCTAATATTAGTAAAAATGGTGGAACGACAAAAGACGTATTAAAACAGTTAAGTGGATTGAATAATCAAGATCAAACTACTTTAAGGAAAGCTTTTGCTGTTACCTTTGATAAAGCTAGTAGCAATATTCTTAAAGGTTTTGGAGCTGGTTTCACTAAAGCATCATCAAACACATTAAATGCTGAACAAGCAAACTTACGTTTTTCTACTTCTATGAATAAAGTAGATAAATTTTGGGCTAATGAACGTGATGCTGGACGAATTAGTACTGAGCAATATTTTAAGAGTATTAGTGACCCAGCTACAATACGAGCCGCTTTACAAGCAACGGGGAATGAACAGGATAAGGTAGTATCAGAATATTTTAATAATTTAGATAAGCAAGTGCAACAGGGTGTCCAAGATAAAACTAACAGACTTGCAGAGAGAATTACAAATAATGATAAATTTACTCAAGAACAAAAAGAGAGGCTTTTAGAAAAATTACAAAGTAAAAAAACTCAACAGAATTTCCGTGAACATGAAATTAATAAACAGGGCGGAAAACCATTAGAAGAACCAGTACAATTAACAAAAGGAGAACAACGTTTAGAATCAATTGGTAATTTTGGTAGTGCGGTAGCTTCTGCTGGTTTAGCATTACAGTCTTTTGGTAGTGTTTTACAGAATTCGGCAAATCCTGCGGCAGCGGCGTTTGGAACCATGTTAAGTGGTATTGGGGGTATAGTTACAACTGTTGGTCGTGGTATTACAGGAGTTACTTCTGGAATTAATGGATTATCTAAAGCTTTAAGTATAAGTGTTGGTGCTGCTACAGGACTTGTTGCGGGTGTAGGACTAGTACTTACTGCTATTGTGGCAATAGTTGCAGGTATTAAAGCTTATAAAGATAAAATAAAAAAAGATGCTGAAGAAGTTACTAATAATTACAAAGAAAAGTCTAAAGAACAAGAAAATAATATTAATAATTTAAATACTTGGAAAGAAGAATTACCACGTTTGAGTAAGGGTGTAGATGCTAATGGCAATAATATTAATTTAGACAATAGTGATTATCAGCATTATTTAGAAATTGTTGATGAAATTGCAAGAATTAATCCTACAATTGTTAAGGGGTATAATGAACAAGGACACGCGATTATTGATAATAATAATGCATTAGATGATACTTTACAAAAACAAAAAGATTTGCAAAAAGCTACTTTAGAAGATTATACCAGTAAATCAGCAATGGATGCTGTGGTTAAAGCTAGAGATTTAAATAAAGTTCAATTAAGTGGTGATGAAAGTTGGCGTACGGTAGGACAATCTCATAATCAAAAAAAGTCAAAAATTGAGTATGGTTTAGCTCCACAGGAAGATATGGCGAATAGGGCCAAAGAAATGGCCAAAATTATAAAGGAAAATAATCTTTCTACTGCGGAATTTGATAAATTAGGTATTAATTTAGATGCGTTAGAAAAAGGGGACCAACAAGCTGTTGCTATATTGGCAAATAATATAGATAGTTTTACTACGCATAGTAAGGCATTAATGCAGGCTGCGGGAGATGATATTTCTGAAGAAGCACAAAAAACTTTTGATAAAGCGGCCAAGGGTTTCACTGAATCATCTAGTGAATTAGATGAGATGGTTACACCAGTTTATGAACAGTTATCTGCTAAAATGGCTAGTGAAGGAGCCTATAAAGATATTCCTGATGAAATGGCCACTTATTTTAATCAAGGCCTTAAAACAATAGCTTCAGATGTTAATTTAAGTTCTGAAGATATGATTAAGCAATCTGATATATTAGCTACTAAATTTAGGAATTTAACGGCGGATGGTAGTGATTATTCTGATATAATGTCTAAGGTTGCTGAAGCGCAGTCAAAGTTTGGAGAAGACTTAGACGCTGGCGCATATAATCAAACCGCAAATGAAGCCAAATCTGCATTAGAAGAAATAAGAGATAGTATAGATTCAACTGAAGGTTATGCCCCAGCTTTAACTCAATTTATAGATAATCAAATTGCTAAAATAGCTAATTTTACTGAGGAGGGTGCTGCAGACGTTTCAGATGCATTAAATACGATGACTGATGAAATTGCTGCCGCAGAAGGTGCTTTAGAAAACTTCAAAAAAGTAGAAGAAGGAAGCAACTATGGTACTGCCGCCAAAGGTATGAAAGAAATTTATGAAACTATTACTAAAGCCGAAGATAATAAAAAGAATGAACATGCAGAAGGTCAAGGTGACCAAACTTATTGGGCTGGCGCAGAAAGTTTAATTGGTAGAGAAAATCTTAAGGGTAAAAGTAAGGAACAAGTTGACAAAATGCTTAAAAGCTTCGAGCCTATGTTGAAAGAAGGGCAGGAAGGCTGGACAGCTTTTAAGAAAAAATGGATTGAAACGGTACAGGCAGGAAAGCTTAGTGAGAAAGATATAGCTGGGTTAGATTTAGACGAAAAAACTGGTGCTCTTAAGGGGATTGACCTTGAAGCGAATCCAGATGCTTATACACAAATTGCTGAAGCATTGGGAATGTCAGAAGATTTCTTAACTTCTATGCTTAATAAAGGGCGTCAGTTTGGTGAAATAGATTTTAAGAATTTAGATAAGGTTAGAGAAGGTTTATCAACTAGTGATCAAATTATACAAGGCATGGGTGAAGATGTCAAAGGAAAGAAGAACATCTATATGAAAGAAGAAGCTCTTAACGCAGAGTTGGCCAATGCTGGAATTACTAGTGTTAATGAACAAGAAAAAACCAAAAAGCAATTAGAAAAAGAACAGGGTATAAAGGTAATTACTGAGGCGGCTAAAATAAGTATTGATGAATTTAAAGATATGGGAATTCATAGTCAAGAATCTTTGATTGCTACTTTAGATGCTACAGGTCAATATACAAAAGAAGAAATACAAGATTATGCAGAAAAATATGCTGAAGTAGATAAAAAGGCCGCTGAATTTAATAAAGAAGATTTTGATGCTGCTTTTGCCGCACATGAAGCAGCTAAAGATCCCGTTAGTGGGGAACAATTAAAATCATTAAATGATATAGATGCTCAAGTGGCGTCAATCGCTGAGATGATGGCCACTGGAAGAATTGAGGAAGGACATCTTGATGAATCTAAAGCGCAAGGCGCTTGGGATATGCTTTTTGGCAAAAAGGGTAAAGCCGATACGGAAGCTCAGCGATTTACCTTAGGTAAAAATGCTAAAGGCGAAGACCTTTCTTATTCAGAATATAAAGAAACTTCTGCTAGCTTAGATAAATTTGTGACTGAAGGTCAGGAATATGTTAATTTATTAAAAGAGGGACAGAAAAACGCCAGTACTAAAGAAGAAAAAGAAAAATATGCTGATGAAATAAAAAGTTTTGAATATATGATTGAGCGTGCGAAGGCTTATAAAGGAATGGGTAAAGAAGCCTATCAACAGCTTACTAATGATAGAATCAATGCAATTAATAGTTCAACAGGTAATTTATTGGGAGATAAAACTTATAAAGATTTTAAAGGAAAAGAAAATCATCAAGCTTTAGAAGATATATATAATGCTACTTTAAATCCTCAGGCTTTAACTGATGGATTTAAAAAGAGTTTAGAAACTGTAGGTATAGGTATTGAAGAAGCTTTTGAAAAAGGATTAATTACTGAAAAATCTTATAAAAAATATGAAGAAAAAGCTAAAAAAGAACAACAAAAGAAAAATGACGAAGAACAGAAAGGCAAAGACGAAGCTAATAAAGAAGACGAAGAAAAATATAGACAACAAAGAGAAGAATCTGAGCGAAAAGAAAGAGAGGCTAATGAACGGAAGAAAGAAGCTGCTGAAAAAGCAAGAATAGCTGCAGAGCAAAGGGACAGAGAAAATGCCGCAAAAGATGAAAATGCAGATGCTGAAAGACAAAAGCAAGAAGAACAAAGAAGACAACAGCAAAAGGAAGCTGCTGAAAAAGCAAGAATTGCGGCTGAGCAACGCGACAGGGAAAATGCGGCGAAGCTTGCAAGTACTGAAGGCGATGCTTTTAGACAATATACTCCAGAAGAAGCAGAACGAGCTGGTCAAAGTATAAGAGAAGGAATTAAGAATTTTTGGGACGGCCTAAAAATAGACATGGATAAAAACATGTTGGGTTATAGTTCTAAGGATATTGATACTAGTGGTCTTAATGATGCGGCGAAAGCAGCAGATGCTACTGGTAAGAGTGCAGAAAAGGCAGCGGATGAACTTGATAAAAATAAAAATTCTTTTACTAATACCGCCGCTGCTGTTACTAGTGGACTTGGTCGTATTAATAAAGGTGCGAAAGCACTTACACAGACTGCGGAATCGCCAAGCTTACAAGGGAAACCTAAACAGCAAGGTACTACAATTCCGGGCGTCGGTTATGTAGATTCAAGCGGTAAGCCTATAAATGGAAATGGCTCTAAGGGTAAAGGTAATAAAACACCTGTTGAAAACCAAACAGTTACATTAACTGTTAATGCTGATTATAAACAAGTTACTGAAGCCAAAACAGAAGTTCAATCTACTATAAAGAAAGCAAATAAAGGTGCAACATTAAAGATTAAATCAGAGTATACTCAACCTGAACAGAAGCCTGGGAATGAAAAAAGAACAATTACATATTCGGCAAGTAAAACCGTTAAAAATCAACCAGGAGATTTGAACAGTAAGATAATTTATACTGCTGATAAAACAGTCAAAAATCAACCAGGTGATTTAAGAAGAACTATTCATTATTCTGCTGATGTTCCACGTGTTGGTGATCAATATGCTACTTTACACTTAAGTCTAAGTGCGAAAAGTAAAAAATTTAAGGTAACTCCTTTAGCAAAAGGGCAAAATAATACGGGTATAGTTCCGTCAGTTCCTGAGGCTGGTTCTCTTGCTTCTGGTACACATAAACCTGGTACGGGGCGTATAGGTCCTAAAGGTAATGGTGGACTAACCCTTACTGGTGAAGAAGGATATGAGGTTGCTTGGTTGCCAAAAGAAGGCCGTTCAATGATTTTAGGTGCGAAGGGACCTGAAATGTTGAATTTACCTAAAGATGCTGTAGTATGGACACATGAACAGTCAAAACAAATAATTAAGAAAAATGCAATTCCAAGTGGTTCAGCTTGGCTTGGTGCCGGTTCTGCTGATGATATTAATGCTGATTGGGATTTATCGGATGTTAATGGAACAGGTACTGGAGGTAATACTACTAAAAAGAAGAGAGGACAGCAAACTACAAGAGTAACTAAGAAAAAAGGTGGTAAGGGTAATAAAACCTTTAAGATAATAACTGAACGAATTGGTAAACTTAGTGTTTGGTGGGAAAATCAAACTCGTAAAGTAGATGCTATTTTACGTAAGGTTGACCAAAATCAAAAGAAAGTTGATAAATTATTAGATAAATCAACCGCTACGATACAAAACATATCTGGTGCTACTGATAAATATATTCAAAGTTTAAATCAATCAATTACGCTTAATAAGCAGTCTAAAAACAAAGCAAATAAAGAATTAAAAAAATTAGATAAAAATGGTAAAGCTTCAATTTCTTGGGAACAAAATGTAACCACTGTTAAAAATAGTAAAAAGAATAAGAAAAAATATGATAAAATATATAAAAAATATCAAAAAGCCAGTGGTAAAGATAAAAACAAGTATGCTAAGCAGCTTAAAAAAATGGGTAAAACCACTAAAAAAACTAAGAAAGGAAAAGTTAATATTGGAAAATATATAAAACTTGACCCCGAAACTGGTGCATATGTAGTTGACCAAAAAGCTTTAAATAAAGTTAAAAATAAATCAAAGAAAAAAGCTATTAAAGAAGCTGCATATAAAGCGATTGATGAAAAGACTCAAAAACGTAATACTGCTGAAGATAATATTCAAAAAGCTCAAGACCAGTTAGATGACCTTAAGAAAAAGCTTTATGACACATTTTATGGATGGAAAAATGAACTTACTAAAATTTTAAATATAACTAATAAAATTGCAGAAACTGAAGGTAAGGTTTCACGAATAAAAGGTTTACAAAGTTTGAATGAAGCTAAACTTGGTAGTGGATTACAACAATTAACGAATGATTTTATGACACAGTCAACCACCTTGTTTAAAAAGCAAGTGGCGGGAATGAGTAATGAAATTCGTCAACGTGAATCAGCAATTGGTTTGCAAAAGCAAGAAGTTCAAAATGCTGTTAGTATAAAAGATGAAAATGCACAAATAAAAAACTTACAAGAACAGAGAAAAGCTATTAAAAATGCCCAAGCCACGAAAGAAAAGAAAGACAGAGCAGATAAACAAGTTAAAAAAGATGAAAAAGCTATTGCAAAAATAGACAAAGCTAAGAAGAGCAAAGAAAAAGCACAAGAAAAAAAGAAGAAAGCACAAGAAAAGAAGAAAAAAGCAGAAGCTATATTAAAAGATAAAAAAGCCTCTGCAAAAGATAAGGCAAAAGCCAAAAAGAATTTGGCTCAAGCTAATAAAGATATAAAAAATGCTAATAAAACAATTAAAAATGCTAATGCGGATATTAAAGCAGGGAAAAAGGCCCAAAACACTTTAGTTGCTCATGATGTATCTGCTGCGTCTGCTGATAGAGCTTTTAAAGAAGCACAACAAAGACTTAAAGAGGTTGGATTAACCAAAGGAGCATATACAGATACTGACCTTTTAGCTAATCAAGCACAATTAGATGCTGCAAAAGAAAGAAAAGCTCAAGTTAAAGCGGCGCAACGTTATATAAACTATAAACAAAATCCAGATGGAACAATTGATTTAAGTATTGATAGTGATAAATTAGAAGCAGATAAAGCAGCGGGTAAGATTTCCGAACAAATGTATAATGCTATTAAAGAATATTATGATTCTGCTAAAGAAGCTAATGATAATTTAGTAACATTATATCAAGAACAGCTTTCAGCTTTAGAAGAAATGTATTCATTGGTTAGCGATTTGAAGGGCCAGTATGCAGATTATGCTGATGAATTAATGGAGGCTATGGAAGCTGCGGAACAAGAAAATATTGATAAACTTAGTAAAATTAATGATACACTTACTAATAAATTAAAGAATTTACTTGATGAGGTTAAACGTCGTTTAGACCAGCGCAGACAGCAGGAAGATAACGCAAAAACAGAAGAAGATATTGCCAAAAAACAACAACGTTTAGCGGCATTGCGTGCCGATACTTCTGGTGGTCATGCTAGTGAGGTTGCACAGCTAGAAAAAGAAATTGCTGAAGCACAACAAAGTTATGGACGCACTTTAGAAGATCAGACTTTACAACGATTAGAACAGCAAGCAGATGAAGCTGCACAACAACGTCAGAAACAAATTGATTTATTACAAGCTCAGCTTGAACTACAAAAAACTAATGGCGACAATGTTGCAAAAGTTAATGATTTACTTTTACGTTTACAATCTGGAGATGAGGGTGTTAGAAATGAAGCTTTAGCTGAAGCTGAGCAACTATTACGTGAAAAGAATGAATATGATAAGCAAAATTTTGCTCGTCAAACTGTATTAGATTCTACTATTACTACTACCTTAAATGGGTTGGTTACAACACCTTCAAAAATTGAATCAGTAACTTCTGAAATTAAAACTTTAGAAGATATAGTTGAAGATATAGAAGAAGATATAATTAGCGTAGCTGATACTATTGTTACAGACGTAGATAATAGTAAAGGATTAATAAGCTTTTTAGAAGAACAACACGATTTAGGTGTTAATGCAGGGACTGCTCTAAATGCTGCACATGCTAATGGTCATACTGAGGCTGATTATAGTGATTTACGTGAAGCGGGATGGACTATAGAACAATTTAAAGAACAGGGCGTTTCTGCTAATCAATTAAAAAATGATGATTTTACATATAGTGATTTAAAAGGTACTTATTCTACTCAAGAATTAGCAACTGGAGGATTTGAAGAAGCACAGAAAATTTTAGATGACGAAAAAGCTAGAAAAGAAAAGGCTAGTAAAGATTATGAAAATCTTTTAAAGAAACGTGGAAGTAAAAAGAATTCTGGTGATAAAAATTGGGGTAAAATAGGTTCAGAAGCTTTTAAAGTACAAGTAGAACGAGGAAAAATACTTGGATATTCTGTTAAAAAAGTAGCTACTGATTTTGCTAATACCGCAGCACTCACGTGGAAAGAGGTACTTAAAGCCGCGAAAGGAGCTGGATATAAGGGAAAAGCTGTTAAACAATGGTATCCAGACGCTAAAACTGATAGCGCTTTTCGTAAAGCCTTTGAAAACGTTTATGGAAAATGGAAAAAATTTGCTCAAGGTGGCATGGCTAACTTCACAGGTCCAGCATGGCTTGATGGCACTCGGGCGAAACCAGAAGCTGTACTTAATGCAACCGAAACTAAAAATTTTATTGCATTAAAAGATATACTTTCTGATGTAATGGGTCATATAAATAATTCAGAATCTACTACATATGGTGATTCAACCTGGGAAATTAACATAAACGTTGACCATCTTAATAACGACTACGATGTAGACAAAGTTGCTAAACGAGTTGAAAAGATAATTACAGATAACGCAAGTTATCGCAACGTAACAATGGTTAGAAAATTTAGATAAAAAAAGAAGGAGTCGTAATTGACTCCTTCTTTTATATTGTTTTAATTTATGAGAAAAATGGCATAAGAGCTTCAAGTCTATCTGGTGTAATCTCCACACCTTCACCCAAATCTTCAATTGTCAGATCATAGTTCTCAATTTCTACTTCAAGACTCTGAAGTTCTTCAAGTGCGTTATTACACTCTTCAATCATTCCGTCTTCAATGAGAATCTGATTACCGTCTTCTGAAAATTTAGGGTTCCCATCATCATCCTTTTTCGCATATTTGTCTACTATCTCTTGGAACTTTTCTCTATAGAATTCAGCTTCTTTATTGACGTTCTTTTTAATTTTGTTAATCTTGTAGGCGCCTTTCAGTGGAATAACCGTATCTTCAAAGAAATCATCATTGTTTTCGAAGTCCATAATTTGATCCATTGTTACCTTTACCATATGTAAATTCCTCCATTACTCCCAGTTGATTATCTCAACCTTTTTCTTATGATGTTCACTTATATATTTACCAATCCCGATGGCATCTGCGACGTCATCTGAAACTGTAATATCAAACCATTCTTTAACTTTCATTTGCATTGAACGCTTTTTATCACTTCGTGTCCTTCCCTTTACTCCAGAATTAAAGCGCCATGTTGCTGGAGGGCATATCACATAATCAACGTGTAGTTCTTCGCAAGCTGACATGAGAATACCTTGAAGGCGCGCGAGTGTACGATAAGTCGTAACGTTCGTTGTATTTCCAAACACTTGAAGTTGAATATCTTCCATTCCTATTATGTCTGGTTTCCAAGTTTGAATCATTTGAATTAACCAGTTTCTAATTTCTAAGTCGCGTTGAATTTCATTTTCTTCATGAGTTTCAAATGTTCCAGCATCAATTAATTCATTTCCATCAAAAATTGAATAACCTGTAATATGCGTGGCTTGGTCTAAACCAAGCGTACGTTGTATTTCTTTATTCTTGGGTTTTACTTCACCTGTAAAATTATAGTATTTGTTTTGTTCACAAATCGGACATTCCCATTTATCTCTAACTTTTTTGTATGGGAGATAAATTTTATGACCTTCCGCGCACTCAAAAGTTAAGTCCTCATTTAAATTATGATACTCTTCTGAGATAAGTGTCCATCCGTGTTCTATCGCCGCCTTTCTAATGTCTTCTAATTTAATTTTACTCACTCACCTGTATGACCAAAGCCGCCGCCACGGTCTTCTCCTAGATTAGCTACAGAATCAACTTGGACAAATGAAGCTGTTGGAACTTGTACTAATCTCATTTGCGCAAATCGCTGACCTTCAGCGATTGTATAAGCTTGTCCATGAAGTATTGACTTAATGTGAATTTCACCATTATTATCAAATTCGTAATCTATATCTTTGAAAGGTGGTTCAATATTTTCAATAATGACTCCGATTTCATCGCGGTAACCTGAGTCAATAAGTCCTGGCGTATTGGCAATACGAAGTTTAGTTTTTGCTGATTGTCCGCTGCGCGGCTGTATAAGTATAGCGTATCCCTTAGGAATTGCCACGCGTATTCCGGTAGGAATAATGATTGTTTCTCCAGGTCCAATTGTATATTCTTTTGGGCTGTAAATGTCCAATCCGGCGTCTCCATCATTTGCATAAGTTGGAAGTTCTACTCCTTCTGATACTTCACAAGGTATACTTATATCTTGGTGATTTGTAAGAGTTTTAATTTTATTCATTAAAAGCATTGCAAATTGCTTTAATAAATCTTTTTTACTGTCTGATAAAAAATCAATTTCATCAAAAGCATCTATAATTGAGTTTGTTTCAGCGAGAACCTCTTCATAATCATAGTCTCTTGAAATAATCATGGCTATTAAATCACGTTCAGATTGCTTTTCATTTAATGTGTCTGCAAACATCTGAATCATTGATGGCTTAAGTTCTTCAAATTGGTCCTCTGGAAGAGCAAATAAAGATTCAAATGCTTCTAAGCCACCCATCATATCAATGGCATCTTTATTATCCTTATAGAAGTTCTGTATTTCTTCATCAGATATTTCTGGTTGGTCGTCCTCAAGTTCAACCTCAATTATTGGGTCGTCTTTTCCACCAGGAAGAACTTCTAAATTTGGTTTATTCTCCGTCATCCCATACTCCTCCTAATATCTTTGTTACTTTTACTACCCAAGCTTCATCAATAATTTCGCCTTTTGCTTTTTTGGTCTTATAAGTATAACCACTAGCTCCAAGGATATATCCCTTTTCCTCAGCATCTTTCTTATAAGATTCAATTACCGCAATAGCTTCTTCTTCACTGTCTGTTCTGTACTCTTCAGTCTGTTTCAGTATTTTCATTTTCGTCCTCCAATGTTATTAGTTCATATGCGTATGGAAGTGATTTAATAAACTCCATAAATTTGTCTCTCCATTCAGTAAGTTTGTGCGCCCGTCTCTGGAAGTAGATATTCCGCAGATTTGCATAGGATAGGGTCACCGTACGTGTCTGAAGGAAAGCTTCCGGTAGGATTTGTACAAGTGCGCGCCAGTAACGTTTATCATTAGTTATACAATACTTTTTACGAAGATTTTCACACATATCAATTATATCATCAATATAATCAGTAAAAACTAATTCCCATTCTCCATCAATTGATTTCCCCTGACTAACAATAATACTGTCACTATTATTATCAAAAGCAAACTTATCTTTAGTAATTGGTGATTTACAAAGTGTATGCATTGTTGATGTTGAATTTGCGGTTGTTCCAACCTTATATGTATCAAATTCCTTCCACCAATACAGCGGCGCAGTAATATCGGCACACACTTGAATCTGCCGCAGGAACTTGCAATGCTCTGGACCTGATTTAATTAAACGCTGCGCGAGGTCAAGGTCTTTTGGACCGATGAAAGCATAAGTAAAAATACCATTATTTTCTCTTGTAACGCCCTCATCCTCAAGCCAGTCTATATAGTCTGCATAAACATTTTCATAGTCTTCTGAATATTCCACATACTTTATATCTTTTAGTTGTTCTTCATTTGCGATCCATGCATCTGCGACTTCTTGTTCAGCATTGTCTACCATATCCATGTTTCCAATGCCAAATTGACTATCAGACTTTGCCCAAGAATCAAGCGGGTTACGCATGCCACGAAAAGCACCTTCAAAGTTACTTACATTTATTTTTCTAAATTCCATAATTTTTACCTCTTTTCTATCTTTCTATATATATTATAGCATAAAAACGAAAAAAAGTCAAAATTTAAGGCAGGTCTTTCAACCTGCCTTTGAATTATTCTTCTTCGTCCTCTTCTTCTTCGTCTTCTTCTTCATCTTCTTTTTTACTATCTATCAGTATGAAGAAAGCAAGTAAGTTATTTATAAAGAGGAGTACATTGAGAAGAGTCCATTTATCTATTAGTATCATTGTTGCTGTCATATCTTCAGTTAAAATAAACAGTACAATGCCGCAGATAAATAAGATAATTCCAATAATCTTAAGAATTATTTTCTTTCTCTTCTCTTTTTTCTGAAGGTCTTCATCTTCGTATTTCTTACGTCTAATGAATAAAGAAATTAATGCGAATATTGCTGATAAAATTACGCAAATTAAATTAATTAACGCCCAATATTTTTTAGTGTGGTTAAATCCTTTTGGACTCCCGCCTTCAAAAATATCTTCTGGTTCAAATTCATCATCGTCTACTGTTGCGTCTGATTCATTTGTTGGTATCCACCCACCAAACGTTGGAGGCGCCGGCGTAACTTCTTGGTCATTTGTTGTTTTCTTTTTCGTTTTTTCTTCCGGCTTCTTTGGGTCGTCTGGGTCATCATTAGGCTCTTCAGGCTCATCATCGTCGGTTGGCTTTGGTGGATTTTCTTTTTCCTCCCATACAGCTGTATAGGTTGCGTCTTCAGTTACGTCTTGAATCTCTGGGTCCCAACCAGCAAAGATGTAGGTGTATTTGATAGTATTTTGTCTATTTGGAATAGGCTTTTCTATGTCCGCGGCCGGTGTACCATATGGATAGTCAGCTTGCGAAAGTACTGTACCATCATAATCTACGAAAGTAATTGTATAGATATTCGTTATTTCATCATAGACAGCCATATAAGCCTTATCTTCTTTAGCTGGTACTACATCTGGAGTCCAGCTAAGGAATTTGTACGTATACTGCGGCGTTGCCTTTTTTGTTGGCGTCTCGCCTTTGTATTCTGGTATTTCACCATAAGGAACCATTTCGGTTGTATCAAGTGTTTCACCGTTGTCGTCTAACCAATTAATTGTAAAGTATTTTGCATATACATGAACAACTTTTGAATCATCGGTTTTATCTTGAACGATATATGAATCTGGCATTGTAGCTATTTCATCTTCACTGATAGGTTCGTTTTCACCGTCATAGAACCATTTAAGTTTCTCAGGCGCCGCATCGTAGATATTAACGTCTTCATAGCTCTTTACTGTATAAACATCATTTTTGTTGTAGTGATATTTAATGATTAAAGGCGGCTGATATTCATAGGTTGCAATAAATTCAACTTCTTCATCTGAATCTAAATCTTCATATGATTTAGTGTATTTATCATTAGCATAATATTTGTCATTACCTTTTTCCCAATAAAGGAATGTATAATGGTCTGGTATATCAGCTGGTTTCTTAAATGTCTTTGTATAATCAGTAAAAGAACTTGGATAGTCGTTTTCGTCTAAGTTAGACCACGAACCACCGCCGTTTGCGACCTTATCTGTATAAGTAGCTTTGAACTTTTTAATATCTTTAGTTGTATATTGTGCAGTAAAATAATAGTCTGTATCTTCGGTAATACCCTTAATTGTTAAAGGTAATTCTTTATCCCAACCTGTGAATGTATAACTTTTTCCTTGATAATCAAACTGTTTATTATAATCTATATCGTCGCCAAGGGTCTTTTGTGTTACTCTCCAAGAGTTACCTGATTTAACGGGATTAGAATTAACCTTTTTGGTTTGCCATCCTGCTTCTCTATCTAAGTATTTTATATAAATTGTAGCAATAGGAATAGCCTTTTTAACTTGAACAGCTTCTGCATAAATCTCATCTTTATCATAATCTGAATTGTATATTCTTTCAGTATCTGCTTTAGGTTCACCGTCTACAATCCAATTGCCTTCATAAGTATATTCATAGTTATTATCTGAAACATTTTTAGGAACAGTTACAATTTTAGAAATTACTTTTGAGCCGCCTTTAGATATAGTCATACTTCCAGTCTTTTCTTCTGCATTAACACCTAAATATTTATAATGAACTACCAAATTACCATCTGCTGCAAAAACAATATTCGTTGTGGATAAAATCATTAGTAAACTTAACAGTATTGTAAAAATTTTATTCTTCATGTGTTTGTCCTTCCTTCAACCCTTCGGCATAACCAGCTGCGTGCTGAAGCCGAAGTTCTTGTTTAATGTTATCTATTATGTGAGGGAATAAGCTACCTACTACAAACTCAAAGCTTACCTCTTTTACTTTGGCTTGTTTAGTAGCTTTATAAAACTTTTTAAACGTCTCAAAATCAACCGTTATTTTTGGAATTTCTGTTTCACTCATTCTTCTAACTCCCAACGTCCATTCTTGTTTACGTATATATGTTGATTGCGGCTGCCCCGAAAACGTAAGGATAAATCTTTTTCTTCTTCAATGAAAGGTCCGTCAATCAATACATCTATATGTCTAAGTAATGGAATAATTTCATAAGTTTTGATTTGGTCAAACGTATATCCTGTCCATAAGAAAATTTTAATGTTTGGGTAAACCTGCCGCACTCTATGTACAACCTCGTCAACCATATCAATGTTTTCTGGTGCGAGAGGTTCTCCGCCAAGGACGCATAAGTTACGTTCTATGCCGTTAGCGCCGATGGCTTCTAAAATTTCCTCAACTGTTTTTTCTGTAAATTGTTTACCGCCCGTAAAATCCCATGTTTCAGGATTAAAACAACCTTTACAGTGATGAGGGCATCCCTGTACGAAAAAGGTGGTACAAATGCCCTCACCATTAGTTACATCATTTGGAATTATCGCTGCATATCTCATCTGGTTCTTCCTTTCTTTCTGCTAACATTAAATCAATGTACATAGCGCCCCATGAGTTACCAAGAATAACAAGGCACCATTTAATAAAGTTTTCTAAATTTAACTCTGCAAGTAAAAATGGAAAGTCTGCAATACAGTGCTCTGCACCTATTAAAATAAATATGGCTATTGCTAAAACAGTAACTACAGTTTGTTTTATTTTTACTGCAAAATGAATGAGCATCCCACATAACAACGCCGCGCAGAACATTTGAAGATATGTCTTTTCAAATTTTGCTTCGGCGATTTTAAGTAAAGTGTAATGAAAATCGGGGTTCGCGCATAAGTATAAAAAGATAGTAACTGCAACACCAATTAAATTTCCAATTAATACTCCGGCCAGGGTTTTGTCTTGATAAAAACCTATTCTACCTGTATAAAGCGGAATAGATAATGCAATTATTGCAAGTAAACCAAACCCGAAAAATAAAGCTGCAACGACTGGATTCTCTATTGTTGCGTTAATTATAACTCCGAATCCAATTAACATTCCGGCAGCACCGGCTTGTCTATAGTTTCCTACTGTGTTTAAATCTGTCTTGGACTTCATGTTGTTTCCCCTTATTAAAAGCTGTCATATAATCTCCAGTTAAATAACCCGTTACACGTCTGAGACGTTGAATGTGCGTTGAACCGCACTCTGGACAAGCATTTTCAATTTCTCCTGTCCAACCACACTCTAAACAGGTATCGTTTGGTACGTTAATTGCAAAGTATGGAATATCTTTGTCCATAGCATAGGATACAATTTGTTCAAGTGCTTTGAGATTCTTTAATACAGCACCTTCAAGTTCAACGTAGGTTATACAACCTGCACTTGAATAACCAGTTAGTTCTGATTCAATATCTATCTTATCAAAAGGTGACATTTCTTTCCAAACTGGTACATGCATTGAGTTTGTAAAATAGTCGCGGTCGCTGACGTTAGGAATTTCTCCATAATCAGCTTGGAACTGTTTCATTGCTGTATAGCACAGGTTTTCAGCTGGAGTATAGTATACGCCGAAATTGAGTTTGTATTCTTGTTTGAACTCAGCGCATCTATCTTTAAATAATTGCTCAATTCGCTTAGCTAATTCCATTCCTTTCGGGTCTGTGTGGTCACAGCCGATAAGAATTTGTAATGCTTCAGCAAGTCCGAGCTGTCCAATAACGATTGTTCCATGCTTTAAGGCTGAACGTATTCCTTCTTCTGGATGGTATCCGAGCATTGTATGGTTCTCATACATGAACTTTGCACCGGAAGCATCTTGTGAACAAATATAATTGAAACGTTCAATAAGCATATCTTTAGCTTCATGGATTTTCTCATCAAGAAGTTCCATAAAGTCTTCCACGTTGCCAGCTTCCATTGCAAGTGTTGGAAGGATAATAGTTACTGGACAAATATTTCCACGTCCATCTTTTGTTTGTGGATTTGTGTCAGGCTCTGCGTTAATATCAAAGCCATTAGCTGTGCGGCAACCCATTGTTGAGAAATAGGTCTTTGGGTCGTTGCGGTCATATCCTGCGTTACCTGACCAATCTACGTTGGCGTAGTTTGGATAGAGACGTTTTGCAGTTGATTCTAAGGCTAGTTGAAACAGGTCATAATTTGGTGTGCCTGGTTTGTCGTTGACTCCTTTCATGTATTGGAATATTCCACATGGGAAAATTGGAGTTTTATGGAGTTTACCAACACCTTTAATTGACCCATTGAGTAATGCTTTAATTACGATGCGGCCCTCCGGTAGTGTGCATGTTCCATAGTTGATGGAAGTGAATGGGAGCTGATTGCCGCTACGACTTTGAAGGGTGTTCAGGTTATGATACATTCCTTCTACAGCCTGTGCTGTTTCACGTTCTGTCATATCAAGCGCATATGCATATGCCTTTTCAAACTTTGTATATGCTTTATGGTCAATTGGAGTATCTGGATTAATGTCGCCCATTATATCTTCTACATCACCACGATTTTCTACATATACAAGCCCATCTTTGAAATGCTTGTTGAAAGACTTACGTACATATGGCACCATTGTCCAGTCCAGGTGCGATGCACTTACTCCACCGAACTGTTGAAGTGACTGAAGTTGGAACAATACCGCAATCAGCTGGAAAGCTGTGTTAATTGAGTTGGCTGGCCGCACGTCTGTTTGACGTGTGTTAAAACCATTAGCGAGCAGGTCATCAAACGGAACCGTAAGACAGTTGTGCATACCGAGCGCATAAGAGTCAAGGTCGTGAATATATATTTCATTATTTAAATGATTCTCACGAGCCGTTTTGCTCATCAAATTATCAAGAGCATATTGTTTGAAGATAACTGCGTCAGCTTCACCTCTGCGGCCACCGAATGAATACTCGTCTACATTTGCATTTTGATTTTGGACATCAGTTGCAGCAAGTTTTGTCTCAACTTTGCCCATGATTTTTGTATTCCAGTTTCTATGTCTACTGCGCGCTTCCCTATAGGTTATATACGCGCGAGCTACGTCTTTGCGCTTTGTAGACATAAGACCTTTTTCTACAAGGTCTTGAATTTCTTCTACTGTTAATACATCTTCATAACTTTTTTCTTCAATAAATTCAGCAATTTTTTCTGCTTTTTCTAAAGCATATGGCGTTGTCTCGCCATCAATAGCATTAAATGCTTTAAGAATTGCTTGTACTATTTTGTTTTTGTTAAACTCTACTAATCTACCGTCTCTTTTCTTGATATATTGCATATCATACCCTCCTAATTAGTTAAATTATTTTAAGGACGATTCGGCTTTTCCACAATAGATACACTTTCCTCCTTGAAATATATGAGGACATACAGATTGAAGCTCCTCGTTTTCTTCTAAAAGCTTTTGTACTTCAGGTTGAAGAATGAAAACAGAGGGGTCAAGCAATTCTTGTATTTTCTGATTATTGAATAATACTTTTTCTCTTATTTCTTCTCCACTCATATTGCTTCTCCTTTGTATTCGTAAAACCTTACGAACAACTCATAATTATTTTCTCGGATAAATTGAAAAAGATCACGTAATTTCTGCACGTCCCAATTCATTCGGTCAATTGTAAAACCTTTTAATAAGCGACGACAATAAAAGAACATTGTATCGGTATAGATGCGATTCATGTTCTTCTTAGTTAATTTATTACCTATATAATTGTCATACATACAGATGAGACGTGTAATATCTCGCCAGCGTGTATCTTTGAAAAAATCCTTATCATATATAAGTGATAAATTAACGTTATGACTTCGCAAATCTAATATGGTTTCAAAAATTTGAACTATTCCAGTCGTTATAAAAGTGTCATAGTCCATACCACGGGTTATATCCCAGACGCATTGTTTGAATCCGGTTGACCTTTGGCGAAGGTCTATTAGATGGCCGTAATCGTTTGGAGTTATTAACCCGTTATATTGTACTGCAAAATATTGATTTAAAGGTGGGAAACTTGCCCAACTATCAAACTCGTCTAATGTATCAGTTTGTACTGGGAATTTCATACCTATACGGCGGCCGAGCGAAGTTCCTGCGAAATTATCAAGGAGGTCTTGTACGACTTCGTGCGCGCCATCAATGGCGTTAAGGTCGTAATCGTAAAAGATTAAGCCAAAGGAACTTTTTTCATTTAACATTTGCTTTTCAAAATCCGACCAAATTGTGCGTCCGTCAAGGGACAGGCGCAAATGTTCAGCTCGCCGCATTATGTTATAGCCAGAAGCTATATCGTCGTTTGTTACTATTTTATCTTTTATTCTATCATAGAGTTGAATATCAGGTTTCATTACCTCTATGTCTAATGGAAGTGGTTTGTAGTTTTCTCCGTCAAAGGCACGCCCGCCGTACGTTACATTATCGTAAGAGGCGTAGCCATATGAGTTGTAGTAGTCTTGACGGACAATTACGTTAGAATACTTGTTTGGTTCAAACGTAGGCATTAGACTTACTATTTCATGCCTACGTTTGTAGTAGGTAGAAAGTTTCATTAGTTCAAGATTGAAGAATGGCACTCGTTTATAGTATTGCCAATCTGCATCGTATAATCCGTAACTCATTCCTCTACTCTCTCTTTTTGTGTTTCAATCGCTCCGGTTTCACTGACTCTTGTTATTAGTTCAACTAAGTGATATGGAGTGTTCTTATACTTTTTACCTATAAAACTTTCTTCTCGTTTAATTCCCGTTACTATTATCTTATTTCCTCTACTAAACCATGATTTTTCAACTACATGTTTCTTACCGTCCGCACCTTTTTCAGATATTTGTTTATCATAATGTGTAAACGCATCACCAAATATCTTTACTGGTACTACATCGCCTTCCGGAGTTAATATGTTTACGGTTTTCTTACCTTTATCTCTATCTAATACCGTTCCAATGATACGAGATATTTTGAACAATGGGATTTTTTGTCCTGTTTGCTTTGAAGTAAATTCATAATTGACAATCGGATTATCTGGCAGTGCCGCATATGACGTAAAACCATAACGTCCAATTGGCACTTTCTTCAACTCATGGTCATGAATATAACACGATATTGAATCCATTTCCCAACTACTTATATTTCCTCTACAATATTTATCCCATAAATCTTGTTCTAATCTATCATTTATACGATTTAACAGCTCTTCACTATGTCCTTTGATAAACGGACGAACCTTATCCATTTGATTCTTATATATCTTATCCCAATCTGTCTGTTTAATCTCAAACAAATAAGTTATTCCATCATATGGTTTAAGTAAGTCCATATCAAAGTTATGTTCATAAAACTTAAAAGCTATACTATCTAAACCATAATAACTATCTATCTTTGCTTTCTTTAAATACTTATTAAAGTTAAACACCTTACATTGTAACTCATATTCTTCGGGAATTAACCCAAAATCAATTAACATTTTCATATTCTGTAAGGTTATACGTTTCTTTTTATCGCTAATCAAATCAATATAACGTCTCATCGCTCTGACTCTATCACCGTTATACAGTTCGTCAAATGCGCCCGACTTAATTAAATTAATCATCTGCGGCTTATTAACTTTTATTCTTTCAATAAAATCGTCAATATCTTTGAATGGCCGCTTTGTCATTATTTCATTAATCAAATCGTCTCCGACTCTCGTTATTCCACTTAATCCATAAATAATTAAGTTTCCTTCAATGTCTGGAGTAAACGTATATTGTGATTTATTTATATTCGTGGCTTCTATTTCTATACCACGCGCCTTCATTTTACCGATTGCTGTTGCTATTTTTCCATAGTTTGTGGCTTTAGCTTTCTTTCCTTTAGTCTTAGTAACATTATTGTCGTTTTCATCGTCATTATCGCTATCTTCTTCTGCCACTTCGGCAAATTCTTCCATTTCATCATAACAACTCACCGTTTCCTCTACTTCTTCTTCCCCTTCTTCCTCAGCCTGACTACTTCCGCCGCTGTCTGCAATAAGACATGCACAATCCCATAAAATTATCGGATAACGGAAAGCTAAGTTGAGTTCTTGAAGGCCAATTAACGAATACGCTAACGTATGTGATAAGTTAAATCCATATCCTTTACTCATCGCAATTAATACGTTCCATGCGTACGTACACAGCGCGAGGTCGCAATTTTTCTCTTTTACTGTCTTAAAATATTCTTCAGTTAACTTCTCATATTCAGCCGGATTCTTCTTTGCGATTGACTTTCTAAGTTTATCTGCCCAAGTCAGATTAAACCCACCCAACTCTGGAAGTTGCACCAGCTGCATGAACTGCTCCTGAGTTATACACAATCCATATGAAATGTTGACCACTGGTTCAAGAATTGCTTTTGCCTTTTCATCCAATCCATATTTCTGTAACTCATAATCCCAGTCACTTGGATGAGCTTTAAACCTCGCAAGTTTATTTATTGGAATCTCACCGCCTTTTTCGGTTGCCATAAGTCTAATTGCCGAGTTAAGAATTGCTAAGTCGTCTACTGAAGTCGGTTTCATAACCGCTATTCCCTGTATTCCACTCTGCTTTTCCATTTGAAACAGACTCATAACTTCATGATTCCAACACATCTTCCACATCTTTGGGTCATCACGTTCAAGTTTATATATACCTATAATTTTTTCATAGGTTTTTCTTAACGTATTTTCCCTACGCTCATATCCATAATCACAAATTAAATCAATGCAATTATGAATTTTATCTAATGCTTCAATTGACAGAATATCATATTTAATTAAACCCGTGTCTTCTGCGTCATGTAAGTCATATTGAGTTATTGACTCACCAGACGGCGCCCGCATAAGTGCGGTTGTCTTTGTGAACGGTTCATCAACGAAGATTACACCGCCTGCATGAATACCACATCCGTTAATTAATCCTTCAATTCCTTGAGCCACTTCCCATAACTCTGGATAATTGTTTTCCATTTCATATCTGAACTGTTTACTCGGTCCAATTCCGTTGTCTGGGTCACCATAGAATGTTTGTTTCAAACTACGAAGTTGTCCACGGTCAGCTTCAATAAATGATGAGAGATACTGCGCCGTGTCCACGTCAATTCCCAAACCACGAGCCGCTGTAAGAATTGCTGACTTTGACTTTTCTGTTTTCAACGTTAATACGTTCGCAACTCTATCGTCACCATAAATATTTCGGAAGTTTTTAAGTACATCGGCTCTGCGGCCGCCCTCAATATCTATGTCTACGTCAAGAACCGATACACGCTCTGGATTCAGAAATCTCCAACGCTTTGTTGGACTCTTTTCTTTTAAAGGATTAATCTGTGTTATTCCTAATATATAAAGTAATATAAAACCGACACCGGAACCTCTTCCTGCGCCAACCAACGTCCCTGCATCCCAACAAGCATCAATTATATTCTGTAAGTTGAGGAAATATGCACTCCATCTACTACCGTTTACCTCAGAACTTATCCACGTATCTTCCAAACAGGCTCCAATTTCTTTCATTGTTTCTTCATTTTGAAGTTCTTTATCATTTTTAACCCTATCAATTATTGCATATGCTAAATGGCGGTCTTCTGAATATTCAGATTTTAAGAATTCATATAAGTGTGGAATCCTATCGCTCCAAAATTGTTTATCTTCATCGGTTATTTCATATAACTTCCAATTCAAACGAGGAATTTTCAAAGGTTTCATCAATGTATAATCTTCACACTTATTCATTATTTCATGGATTGTCTGAAACGCTTTTTGAAGTACTTCCTCGCCCATTTCTTCAGCCATATATTCGTGAAGTTCTTCGTCACTCATTAAATAAGTTGTCGCATAGAAGTCATCAACCTCTCTATCACCCTGTTGTGAGTTCAGAAACGCTTTATGAATCGGTCTATCCGCTTTCTTCTGATAATGAGCATCATTTGTTATTATATATTTAATACCTAACTCGTCACCTAACTCAACTAACTTATGATTAACAAAGATTTGGTCTTTATTATTTGATGGTTGCATTTCAAAATAGAAATCGTCTTTTCCAAAAATCTTTTGCATCTGTTGAATCCAAATGTAGATTTTGTCCATTGAAGGCGCGCCGGTGTCTCTGTTCCTCATCAACTGAGTTGGTAAACATCCACCAAGACATGCCGTTGAACCAATTACATGACCTGGGTTTGCGCCTATAACATCAATCAAGTCTTGATAATACGTTGGCACCCGGCGCATACGACGTGCGACATAACTTCTATTCCATGCACGAGTTGATATTTCTCTTATCTGTTCATGCCCTATTGCATCTTTTGCTAACAGAATAAAATGGAAGTATCTATCTACTTCCTTATTATAATTCTGTCCGTTTAATCCATTTCTAACTAAATAAATCTCATTTCCAAGAATAAGTTTGAAGTTTGGATTATTCGCTTTTATTTTTTTATAATATTTTTCTGCCCGAATATGACTTGCTATTGTGTCGTGTTCGGTAATTGCTACTCCTTCGTGACCAAGTTCAATTGCATAATCTATTAGACCTTCAACCGTATTTATTGCATCACGTAATCTAAAATTACTAAAATCTGTGTGATTATGCAGAGAACATGGATACTTTAATTCTCCCATTCACATTTACCTCTCTTTACTTTTTCTATATATATTATAGCAGAATTTTTAAAAAATGTCAAATTAATGATAAGCTGTACCAGTCCAACCACAAGCAAAGCATTTGTATTGGTATTGAGGTGGACAAGAAGTCAGTACAATTGTCATATTTTTATATATAGGTTGTCCGCACTCTGGACATTTAACGTTCATTTCTTTCCATTCACTATTATCTACAGTAAAACGGTCCGCTACTGTTTTAAAATCTTCCCATTCTAACATATTTATAACTCCATTTCATGTATTCTTCTATAAAAGGTTTGTGATGATATATTAAACTCATCATATATTGATTTTGCAGTTCTGTGTCCTAATCTCCACTGAATACAAGCCTCAGTAAATAATTGCTCATCTAATTCTATTCGTTTTCTGCCCTTATATTTACCCTCTTTTTTGGCGCGCTCAATTCCGGCACGTTGTAATTCTCTCCAGTGAGTTCCTCTATTTACAACATTAAAACCATGTATTTTTGCATGACATTCGCTACATACCCAAACCTTATTACTATCAATATCATTACCACCAAGTGATAGTGGCACTATATGGTGCTGTTCAAATGCTTCTTTTCCACAATTTATACACCTGTGTATCATATCTAAAACCCCAATGTATTATCTGAAATTTGATAGTCGTTAATAAATATTTGTGGAGTATAATAGCCGCCCCACTCATTCATATTGGCTTTGCCTACAACTTCCAGCTTGATAGGGAAATCATATTGTTTTAATTCCTCTATCATATCTTTTGCGTGGAATTTGAGATAGGTAATGCCAAACTTTTCAATACGAACCGTGTCTGCGTTCTTACCGATAATTGCAAGGTCATTTTTATTTACGTTTATATCTGTAACGTGAATTAACGGTTCAGGATTGCCCTGTCCGAATAAGTCTTCGTGTTCAGCTATATCGGAAATAAGGAATGTCATATCACTTTCAGCGGCAAAGCGTTCAAAGTTTACTTCATACCAGTTTTCTCCGAAATCAACGTCAGCCAGCTCTGTATTTGCATAGTCATTGAATGAATCAAGGTTAGCCTGTGCAATTGAGATGCCGCAAGCATTATCGTGTCCTGCTGTATATTCAAAGAGAGTGCTCTGATTCATAAAATCTTTGAAAGATTTAAGAGCTGACTCGTTAAGTCCACGACTGGAGCCACGAATATATCCTTCGTTGTTTAAACGTGCGACAATGGTTGGTCTTTTGTACTTTGCGGCTAGCTTCATAGCACAAAGTCCGTTAAGTTCAGCTGGGAAGTCTTCATCTTCAAGTACAACCGTTAATATCTTGTTTTCAAGCAGGCCATACTTTGCAATTTTAATTTCAAGTTCTTCAACAGCTTTATCTAATATACGATTTTGCTTTGACCTTGCATTTACACATTCTCTTGTACTTTCTATTGCAACTTCCTCATACGTTCCAGCTGCGCCGCGCTTATGACATTCAACCATTTGGTGACCGTCAACGAAAGCGAGGAAACAACGTTTCTTTTCGTCCATTGTGCCGACTCTCATTAACGAATTAATCAACGGAGTTACATAGAAGGCAACGGTTGTTGGATTTACCTTGCCGCCCATTGAGAACGACTGCTTTGCACAGATTGTATTAAAATAATAGTTACTAATGTTCTGAAGCCCTGTATGGACGATATATCTGTTTTCAAGTGACAGCATTGACATCATATCACTTATAATACCCAGTGCTGCTAGGTCCATATACTGATTAGCAAATTCTTTTCCATAAATTCGGTCGCAGTATCTACAAAACTGCCACGTAACACCGGCGCCGCAAAGGTCTTTATTAACGTAATTCTTAGACGATTGATTGTTTACAATTACTGCATAGTCTGAAAACTTTGTATCTTCCTCAACGATATGGTGGTCAAGCATAAGGGAGTAAATACCCATTTCTCCCAGCTTCTCATGGTATTCATAATCGTTACTTCCTGCGTCTGGTAGTACTACAAACTTAATATTTGGGTAGTCATTGTATGCGTCTACAATCGTTTCATACGTATCAGCTAACCCGTGTCCTTTACCTTCGTGGAATATCGGCATTATATTTGTATCTTCATTATAGTGTCTGTAATACTTCATGAAGATGGCGGCGGAAGTAAAACCATCAACGTCGCAGTCTACGACAAGACAAATACGGTCATCTGGTCCCAGATTAATCATCTTATCAAACATTGAACAAGCTTCATCTATGTTATCAAGTGCTGCTGGGTCTTGAAGAGCTGAATCATCAGGCACAGTAAGAAAATACTCAATTTCCTGGTCGCTAAGTCCACGCTCTTTCAATAGTTCTTTTGTAAAGTTACTGTGTATTGGTTTATTTACTAATTTAGTTTTCATCTTACTTTAATCCTCTTCTCTATTAGTCTCTTAAATATTCTCTCGCCCTTATCAGTAGGACTGTCTTTCATATCTAATAAGTTTTCCCAGTCGTAAACGAAAGAAAAACTTGAATAAGCATTATATTTCTTACAAATTGAAAGCAGTTTATTAAAGTAAACGTCTTCGCCTTTCTTTTCTTCTTTATCAAAGCATATGACAATTTCTTTTGGACAACAATTTCTAATCAGAAGTTTTAAGGCGTGTTTGTTGAACTGACTTCCGCATACAGCGGCTGCGCAGTTCGGCATATTAAAACTTTCCATTTGTAATACTGACTTTTCAGCTTCAAACAAATAACATATACCCGTTTGCCTTATATTATCTTTCGTTTCGTTGAGTCCATATAAGTTAAGTGAAAGTGGGTGGCTATACCAAACTCCTTCAACTTGGACAGGCATATATTTTCCTACGTTTTCTACTTCCCATTCATCTAAGGCGCGTCCTCTAATTCCAATGAGTTCTCCATTTACGTTATAGTGTGGTATAATGATTTTGTTTTGCGTTACTGAATAACGTATATTGAACTTATCCATAGCTTCTTTACTAATTCCATCTGCCAACCACTCTGGTGGATAGAATTTTGTAAAGCAATCTATTAAACCGTTTGGATATGTTGGCAACTCAACTTGCGGCGCCGCCTTGTACTTATCACGAATACTTTTATACTTTTGAGGTTCAAAGTTGAGATTTGGATTATAGTTACTACAATCTAATATTACCTCGTATATATCGTGATACCAATCGTACTGTATATTTCGTGTTTCATAATAGTTCTTTAAGAACTGAAACACGGACATCGTGCCGCACTCTGTATAGCATTCAAATAGGTGCGAGTTCTCATAATAGTACAGCTTCATTGATGCTTCTGACGCATCT
>JAEEGL010189486.1_pt1 | contig 27213 bp, 12 predicted proteins | sample 9134231 | NCBI WGS metagenome assembly JAEEGL01 (sample SAMN16246548, study PRJNA631951) | gut metagenome | biome: gut microbiome; feature: rumen; material: fiber-attached | host: Bos | place: Iran: Karaj | collected 2018-10 | reverse complement strand
TTTTTTCGTATCTTTGCACCAATTTGTTGAAAACTACTTTATAAATTAATAAAACCAAATGGAACAAGTCTTTAGTTACATTATCAGTTTGGGCGCATCGGTGATGATGCCTATTCTGTTCACCATCATCGGTCTTTGCATCGGACTGAAATTCGGAAAGTCCTTGAAATCCGGTCTCTATGTAGGTGTAGGTTTCGTGGGTTTGGGTATCGTAACTGCCCTGCTGACCAACAACTTCGGTGACCCGCTTTCTGAAATTTCCAGACTTTACGATTTGCAGCTTGGGGTGTTTGACATGGGATGGCCTGCTGCAGCCGCCGTGGCATACAATACAGCTGTGGGAGCACTCATCATTCCCATCTGCTTAGGAGTCAACTTCCTGATGCTGATTACAAAGACAACCCGCACGGTGAACATTGATTTGTGGAACTATTGGCATTTTGCTTTCATTGGTGCCGTGGCTTATTTTGTAATGGACCAGAGCTTGGCTTGGGGTTATTTCGCCGCAATTGTGTGCTACATCATTACATTGGTAATGGCCGACTTGACCGCCGAGAAGTTCCAGGGTTATTACGACGATATGGACGGTATCTCCATTCCGCAGCCTTTCTGCCAGAGTTTCACGGCTTTTGCCATCGGTATCAACTGGCTGTTGGATAAGATTCCCGGATTCTCCAAACTCGATATTGATGCCGAAGGACTGAAGAAGAAGTTCGGCGTGCTCGGTGAGCCGCTGGTGCTGGGTGTGATTGTGGGTGCCCTGATTGGTGCCGTGGCCCAGTTGGATATCAAGAAGATACTCTTCCTCGGTGTAACGATGGGTGCTGTGATGGAATTGATTCCCCGTATCACCAAGCTGTTTATTGACGGTTTGAAGCCTATTGCAGAAAAAACACAGGAAGTGGTGCAGAAAAAATGGAATGGTAAGAAAGTTTTTATTGGCATGAGTCCAGCACTTGTTATTGGTCATCCTACGACTTTGGTTGCTTCTCTGATTCTTATTCCATTGACACTGGCTTTGGCAGTGGCACTCCCAGGAAACCAGTTCCTACCATTGGCTTCTTTGGCTGGTATGTTCTATGTTTTTGTAATGGTGCTTCCCTATACGAAGGGTAATGTGGTGAAGACCTTGATTATTGGTTTTATTGCTGTTGGCATCGGCCTTTACTTTGTGACCGATATGGCTCCCGCATTTACCAAGGCAGCTCAAGCTGTTTATGCCCAGACAGGCGATCCCGCTTCCAAGATTCCAGAGGGATTCCAGGCTGGTGCCCTCGATTTTGCCTCTTCACTCTTTGGCTGGGTCATCTATGCCTGCGTGAACTACCTGAAGTGGATTGGTGCCGGTGTACTCACCATCATCACTATCTGCATGATGCTTTGGAATCGCAAGCGTATCGTGGCTGATGAGAAGAAATCAGAAAAAAAGTAATATTATAATAATGTAAAAAGTATGAAGAAGATTTTTATCATTTTCTCATTATTGAATCTTGGCATGGCAACGCAGGTTGCTCATGCACAGGAAGCCGATAGGTTTGTCGGAGCACAGCACGTGAAATTCCAGACGGCCTGCCATCCTGAAGATGTGAAGCACTACGACACGAAACTTTTGCGTGAACGCTTTGTGATGGAAAAGGTGATGGCACCTGATTCCATTCTGCTGACTTATTCCCACTACGACCGTTTTATTTTCGGAGGTGCGATGCCTGTGAAGACAACGTTGAAGTTGGAAAACTTCTGGGAACTCGGTCTGGATGTGGACAACACCATCAAGGAGAAATACTTCATGTACAACCGTGAACTTGGCGTAGTGAATTGCGGTCTGGGCGACGGTGTGGTGATTGTCGACGGTAAGGAATATGCCCTATCACCGAAGGAGGCTCTTTATATTGGCCGTGGACATATCGGTAAGGACAAGGATGTGAACAAGGTGGTGGAGTTCCGTTCGAAGGATGCCTCTAAGCCTGCCAAGTTCTACTTGAATTCTGCAACTGCCCACCAGCACTATAAGACTCAGTGGATTACCCTCGACGGCCGTAAAGGTTCGCTGAAGGCCGCAGTATGGGGGCCCGTTGGTTCGCTGGAGGAATGTAACAACCGTACCGTTTACAAACTTATTGTCAATGATGTGTTGGAGGAAGGTCCCTGTCAGTTGCAACTCGGTCTGACACAATTGAATCCCGGAGCTGCCTGGAACACGATGCCTCCTCATACCCATGGACGTCGCATTGAGGCTTACTATTATTTCAATCTTCCTCAGGAGCAGACCATTGCTCACATTATGGGACAGCCGGAGGAGAGCCGCGTGGTATGGCTGCACAATGATCAGGCTATCATGTCTCCTGAATGGAGCATGCATGCAGCTGCAGGCACCTACTACTATACCTTCATCTGGGGTATGGCTGGTGAGAACCTCTATTATAACGATAAAGACAATATCCCTGTCATCGATATCCGTTAAACGAAATTTGAGTTAAGAATCTAGAATTAAGAAAACAAATAATATGAACGCAGTTCAAACTACTAAAATGTCCAACTTTCGTTGGGTGATTTGCGCGTTGCTCTTTTTGGCAACGACTATTAACTACATGGACCGTCAGGTTCTCTCCCTGACATGGAAAGACTTTATTGCGCCAGAGTTCCATTGGACAGATGCCGATTATGGTACGATTACCGGTCTCTTCTCTCTCTTCTATGCTATTGCTAACCTTTTCGCTGGCAAGTTCATTGACTGGATGGGAACGAAGAAAGGTTATCTTATCGCCATTTTCGTATGGTCACTCGGTGCCGTGCTTCATGCTGGTTGCGGCTGGGTTGCTATGCAGATAGAAGGTTATGATTCTATCGCTGCTCTGCGTGCTGTACAGGCTGGCTCCGATGCTGCTGTAGCTATTGCGACCATCAGCGTATGGCTTTTCCTCTCTTGTCGTCTGATTCTTGCTGTCGGTGAAGCAGGTAACTTCCCAGCAGCTATTAAGGCAACAGCAGAGTATTTCCCTAAAAAAGACCGTGCTTTCGCAACTTCTATCTTTAATAGTGGTGCCTCAGTAGGTGCACTTGCTGCTCCTGCCACAATTCCTCTGCTCGCTCGTGCTTGGGGATGGGAAATGGCATTCATCATCATTGGTGCATTAGGTTTTATCTGGATGGGCCTTTGGGCATGGCTTTATGACAAACCTGTCAAGAATATCCGTGTCAATCAGGCGGAATTAAACTATATAGAACAAGACAATGATATAGCAGCTATTCAGGGTCGTGCCGAACAGAAAGAAGAGAAAACTATCTCTTTCTGGAAGTGTTTCACCTTCAAGCAGACTTGGTCGTTCCTCGTGGGTAAGTTCATGACCGATGGTGTGTGGTGGTTCTTCCTCTTCTGGGCACCTGCCTATTTCAGCGATCAGTATGGATACACCAGCGACTCTGCCATGGGTATTGCGCTGATATTCACCCTTTATGCCATTGTGACCATCCTCAGTATCGGCGGTGGTTACCTGCCCACCTATTTCGTGGAAAAGAAGGGTATGAATCCTTATCTGGGCCGTATGCGTGCCATGTTTATCTTCGCCTGCTTCCCTGTGCTCGGACTCTTTGCCCAGCCTTTAGGCGCTTACAGCGCATGGTGGCCTGCCATCCTGATTGGTCTGCTGGGTGCCGGACACCAAGCTTGGAGTGCCAACTTGTTCTCTACCATCGGTGACATGTTCCCCAAGAGCACCATCGGTACGATTGTTGGCCTTGGCACAATGGCCGGCGGTATCGGTTCTATGTCTATTAACCTGGGCTCCGGTAAGTTCTTCGACTGGGCAGCAGAACAGGGTGCCAACTTCACCTTCTTCGGATTCGAAGGCAAGCCCGCAGCCTATATGGTGGTGTTCTGCATCTGTGCTGTAGCTTATCTGATAGGTTGGTGTATCATGAAAGCCCTCGTTCCTAAGTATAAGCCAATCGTGGTTGAAGATTAATTTTCACCGTATTATATTATAGAAGCCGTCTTGTTTTGCAGGACGGCTTCTTTTATTACTTGGATAATTGACAAAACACCCTTATTTTATGACTTTTTTGCTTTTAAATTTGTTCCTGTCGATTTTTTGACTTATTTTTGCAGAAAATTTAAGCTTAAAAACATTCTTTTATTAACTAAGGTAGTCTAACCTAACTGCGTTATTATTAATTTTTTAATATATATGAACAAAAAAAGGTTACTAAAAGGGACTGTTATCCCTGTAGCTATGATTTGTGCGGCCATGTTGTGGTCACCCATGGGTGTATCGCATGCATCGGCAGCTGTTGATGAAGTTCAGCAGCAAGGCTCGATCTCAGGTACTGTTGTTGACAGTCAAGGCGAACCAGTTATTGGCGCCAGTGTAATTATCGTGGGTGGTGCTGCCACTCAGGGTACAGTGACTGACTTTGACGGAAACTTTACGCTCAATGTAAAGCCAGGTACAAAGTTAACGATTTCTTATGTGGGTATGAAGTCACAAACCGTGACCGCAGCCAACGGAATGAAGGTAACACTTCAGGATGACTCTCAGGTTCTGGAAGGTGTGGAGGTCGTCGCTTACGGTGTGCAGAAGAAGGTTACGGTTACCGGTGCACTCTCCAGCGTGAAGAACGAAGACCTTGTGCGAACACCTGTATCTTCAGTTAACAATGTGTTGGCCGGTCAGCTTTCCGGTGTGACCACCGTACAATATTCTGGTGAGCCTGGTAGTGATGCAGCTAGTATCTTCGTCCGTGGTAAGGCTACTTGGGTAGATGCAAATCCTCTTGTACAAGTAGACGGTGTGGAACGTGAGATGTGGGACATCGACCCCAACGAAATTGAAAGTATTACTGTGCTGAAGGATGCTTCAGCAACAGCTGTATTCGGTGTTCGCGGTGCAAATGGTGTTATTCTGATTACTACAAAGCGTGGTGCTGAAGGTAAGGCACGCATTACTGCAAATGCTACTTTCTCAGCAATGACTCCTACAAAGATGGTAGAATTGGCTAACTCTAGCGAGTATGCTTCTTTCTACAATCAGATGCGTGCCAACGACGGTCAGGCTCCTGTTTTCTCCGACTATGTGATCCAGAAGTTTGCTACGGGTAGCGATCCTGTTCGTTTCCCGAGTATGGATTGGGCTGATTATATCATGAAGGACATAACACTTCAACAGCAGCACAATATTAATATTTCTGGAGGTAATAATAAGGTGAAATATTTTATTTCAGCCGGTATGTTTACCCAGGATGGTTTGTTTAAGCAGTTTGGTGCAGGTTATGATTTCGGATATCAGTATCAGCGTTTCAACTATCGTGCAAACATTGACTTGAATGTCACAAAGACTACTTTGCTGAGTGTGAACGTTGCTGGTAAGGTGGACGATAAGAGTTCTCCTCGTACGGGTCAAGGTTCTGGTGGTATGATTAAGGCTATATATCAAGCTACTCCGTTTGTAAGTCCTGGTATTGTTGATGGACGTTACATCGTGAATTCAGCATCGACGACGGATAACCTGAATTTTGAGCAGAATCCTGATAATATGTTGCCATTTGTTGGATCTTCACCAATGACATATTATGCTTATCAGCCCGGTGCATTTCAGGACAATGCCAACAAGTTAAGTTTCGACTTGATTCTCGACCAGAAACTGGATTTCATTACCAAAGGACTGTCTGCCAAGTTAAAGGGTTCATATAATAGTTCCTTCGCTTCTCGTCGTACAATTACTGCAAGCGTGGCAAATTACACACCCGTACTTCAGGCAAATGGGCAGGATATTCTTTATCGTAAGAATTCTGAGAATGAACCTCCTGCATATTCTACAGCAGTTAGTGGTCATGGTCGTAACTGGTATGTTGAGGCATCTGCTAATTACAATCGTGCTTTTGGTAAACACACAGTTTCTGCCTTAGCTCTTTACAACCAAAGTAAGGAATACTACATTAGTGGAGCTTATTCTGATATCCCGCGTACTTACGTAGGACTTGTTGGACGTTTAACCTATGACTGGAATAACCGTTATATTGCTGAGTTCAACATTGGTTACAATGGATCTGAGAACTTTGCTCCGGGTAGGCGCTTCGGTGTATTCCCAGCCGGTTCTGTTGGATGGGTTATCAGTGACGAAGCATTCTTTAAGCCACTCAAGAAAATCTTCAGCTTCATGAAATTCCGTGCTTCTTGGGGTCTTGTCGGTAACGATAAGATTGGTGGTAGCCGTTTCATGTATGTGCCCGATCCTTATTATGTAAACACCACTGCTCTTGCAGAACGTATAGGTAAGGATGCCAATCCCTATGCTTATGACTTCGGTGTTGAAAACGGAACAGTCAGTAAGGGTGCCGTTGAAGCAGCTAAAAACAATCCTAACGTATCCTGGGAGACAGCCTTCAAGCAAGACTATGGTATTGATGTGAATTTCTTCGGAGATCGTCTTCGCGGCGTGTTCGACTATTATCGAGAGCATCGTAAAGACATTTTGATTCAGGATATGACAGCTCCTTCTATTCTCGGTTTCACTGTACCTTATACGAACCTTGGTGAAGTGAAGAGTTGGGGTTGGGAAGCCTCACTGAACTGGAACGATAAGATTGGTAAAGATTTCCGTTACTGGGCTAAGCTGAATGTGTCCTATAACCAGAATGAAATTATTGAGATGTATGAAGCACCTCAGGCTTATGACTATATGTATCAGCGCGGTCAGCGTATCGGTTCCCGCTCACTCTATAAGTTCTGGAAGTATTATTATGCAGGTGCTGAAGCAGACTATGAAAAGGAATTCGGTAGTGCATTCCCCACACAGTTCGTGGCTAATCTCGAACCCGGTGATGCCGTATATGTTGATATGAACAAAGATGGTAAAATAGATGGAAACGATGCTTTCCGTGGTAATGCTTATACTGATGATCCTGAATATATTGCTGGTCTTACGATTGGATTCCAGTGGAAGGGATGGTCATTCAATACACAGATGACAGGTGCATGGAATGTAAGCCGTGTGATATCCGACGTGTTCCGTCGTCCTTTCCAGGCAGCTAGTACCAATACTGATGGCGGTCTTTTGAAATATCACCTTGATCACACTTGGACAGTAAATAATCCAAGTCAGGATGCAGAGTATCCGCGAGCAACATGGCTTAATGGAGATCAGAACTATGCTAATTCCACTCTTTATGAGAAAGATGCTAAATATTTCCGAGTGAAGACTATTCAGTTGGCCTATGACTTCAATCTACCTTTCATGAAGAAACTGGGTCTGAACCAACTTCAGTTGGCACTAAGTGCTTATAATCTGCTGACCTTCTCGCCGTACCTCTGGGGTGATCCTGAGACACGTGCAAGTAATGCTCCTTCTTATCCTTTGCAGCGTTCTTATACAGTTAGTCTGAAAGTAGCGTTCTAATGGAGAAAACGGTTTAATGTAAAATAGAAAGTAATTATGAAACTACAACATATATTCAACGCATCCGCCATCGCCTTGGTTTCTGCTAGTATGTTCATTGCATGTACAGATGATGTCAAGGTGGGTGACAGTTTTGTTGAGAAGGCACCGGGAGGAACGGTTACCATTGATACGGTTTTTAATAGCGCCGAATACACACGTCAGTTCCTGACGGGTATCTATGGAATGCAGTACTACGGTTTGCCTTTCTCTAACGCGTCAGGCCTTCCAACCAGTCAGAACAGCTATCAAGGAAAACTTGATGGTCTTACCGATTGTTACCAGATCCATTGGAATGGTACGGCTATCTACAATAGTTATTATAGCAATACGCTCTCCGCTAATAATGATGCACTGATAGGCTTTACTAGTGATAAAGTATGGGAAGCTGTTCGTCAGGGGTATTTGCTGCTTGAGAATATTGATCGAGTTCCTGATCTCAGTGATGAAGAGAGAGCCAGTATTGCAGCGCAAGCTAAATGTCTGATTGCAGCTCGTTACTTCGATCTCTTTAGCGTTTATGGTGGTCTTCCCATCGTTGATAAAGCTTATACGGGCACAGAGGGTGATTACACAAATCTGAAACGTGCCAGCATTGAAAAGACTGTAAATTATATGGTTGGCCTTCTTGATGAGGCTATTCCTCATCTGCGTTGGGCTTGGGACGGCAATACCACCGACACCGATGCCTATAACAATACAGGTCGCTGGACAGCAGCTGGTGCACGTGCCTTGAAGGCTAAGATATTGCTTATTGCAGCTTCACCTCTTTATAATGCTAGTCAGCCTTATTTCGGAGGCTCTACTCAGGCCGAGCAGGATAGTCTCGTTTGGTATGGTGACTTCCAGCAGAGTCGTTGGGAGCGTGCCGAAAAGGCCTGCCGTGAATTCTTCGCTGCCAACGGCGAAAGCGATCCCACAAGTCTAACTCTAGGAACTGCCGGTAAGTTCTATCAGCTGAATCAGGCTGCAGAAAAAAGCGCTGACGGCTATCGTCAGGCTTATCGTATGGGCTATATCTTGCAGGGTAGTAAAGAGGTTATCCATTCCACTCGTGTAGCTACTGTTTACGGTTCGCAAGGTACATACGCCTGGTGGAACTGGGTAGGTATTGGCCGTAATTCTTATTGCCCTACAGTGGAGTATATGGAGATGTTCCCCTGGTCTTCGGGCGAGCCGTTTGTATTTGGACAAGAACCTACAAGTGCACTGCTCAATGCCAGCAATCAAAGATTGAATGCTGACGGACAGATCTTCTACAGTCCTGTTATTAAGGTTGGTCGTCGCACGATGGCAAAATATGCAATTCGCGACCCACGTCTTTATGAGAATGCCATTGTTAACGGACAGCAGATTACGCTTGACTGGACTACAGGAAAGTCCTCTGGTGACATTTATGAGCTTTGGACAGGTGGTAATGATGCTGGTCAGAATATTGCTAAAACAACTGGCGAGATTGTAGAGCAGCTTACTTTTAAATTCTCAACAGGTATGGGTACTATTAAGTACTATCTTGGCGAGGAATACCATCGTAAATATATGCACTGGGTATATCTGAGCTATGATGAAATGTTGCTGATGTGGGCAGAGACACTTGCACAGACTGGCAATATTGCCGGAGCCTTGAACTGTGTGAATCGCGTGCGTGCTCGTGTTGGTCTTGGAAATCTGGAGCAATATACACCTGCCGTAAGTTCAGATAAAGACCTGCTTATTGAGGAAATCCTCCGTGAGCGTGCCTGTGAACTTGGTATGAGTAACAACCGCTATTATGATATGATCCGTTACAAGCGTTCTGACTGGATGTGTAAAGAACTTCATGGTTTAAAGATTACTCGTCTTCAGAATGTAATGGGTGAGTATGTGGAGAATTACAACCCATATCTGGGTACCGACAAAGATAACGGTGTAGCAGAGCCTGATCACTTCAAGTATGAGAAGTTCACCCTCCAAAACCGTCGTCGTGTGATGTGGGATCTTGATCCTAATTCTAATGAGGTAAAGAAATGGTTCCTCTTCCCGCTGCCAGTAACTGAGCTGAACAAGGGTTATGGAATTGTGCAGAATCCAGGATGGTGATAATGAACAATTGACAATTTAACATTTAATAATTGACAATTATATGAAGAAAAGAAATATATTCATGCTGACACTGCTTGCAGGCATCTGCCTGCCGGCAGCTGCACAGCAAGACAGTACAATGTTGACGGGCGATGCCTTTGCAGACCAGAGCATTGACGTAGGTGCACAAAAGGTGTTCACTCGTGAACAGAGCACGGCTGCAGCTTCAGTTATCACCCGTGAGACTGTTGATAAGCGCTCTGCTAAGAACATCAGCAACTCCATTATCGGTCAGGGTAACGGTTTGATTTCACTCGATGGTACAGGCTCTTATTTCGTTCAGAACCCCACGTTCTACATTCGTGGCCTTCAGAGCCTGAGCACCAGCACTCCGCTTATTCTCGTAGATGGGGTGGAGCGTGATATTACAGTCGTGACTCCAGAGGAAGTAGAAAGCGTGACTATTCTTAAAGATGCTGCGGCTACGGCTCTTTATGGTTATAAGGGCGCTAACGGAGCTGTTCTTGTTACAACTAAGCGTGGTAAGTATAATAGTAATGAGATGTCTGTTCACTATGATCATCTTATTAACTATCAGACAAACCGTCCTAAATTTGTTAATGGTCCAACTTATGCAGCAGCTATCAACGAGGCTTTGACCAATGAGGGTAAAGCTGTACGTTATGATGCTAATGCTATGAATGCTTTCCAGAGTGGTGAATATCCTTTCCAATATCCAAGTGTGAACTGGGTTGATGAGACATTCCGTCATCATGGCGTTACGAATAAAGTCGGTGTTGACTTCACTGGTGGTGGTAAGCGTTTCCGCTATTATACAGCCTTGAACCTCCTTTCAGATAAAGGCTTTATTAAGAGTCCAGGTGAAACAGAAGGTTATAGCACTCAAGATAAGTACGTTCGTGGTAATCTCCGGGTGAATCTTGATATCGACCTCACGCCTTCAACTATGCTGAAGGTTAACCTGCTGGGTATTCTCAGTGAGGCCTCTCAGCCTGGTAGTCAGGCTAATTTGTGGAATAATATTTATAATCTGCCTTCTGCAGCATTCCCTATTAAGAGTGAGAATGATGACTGGGGTGGTAATTCCACATGGGCAGGAACGCTCAACCCCGTGGCACTTTCAACCGATGCTGCTTATTATAAGACCCATGAGCGTGGACTTTATGCTGACATGACCCTTTCACAGGATCTCTCATCTTGGATTAAAGGTCTTGGTTTCTTCTTGAAATTGGGCTACGATACTTATAGCACACTTTATGAGGATCATAGTAAGACCTATGTTTACGGTAGCTATCCTGCAGTATGGACTAATGGTGTGTTCAGCAAGGGTACCTATTTCTCTGGAGGTGAACGTACGGAGATGAGTAAGAGTGCTGCTACTAAAGCCTTTGCCCGTCGTCTTACGGCTGCTGGTGGACTAAATTTCGACCGCAGTTTTGGCAATCACTATCTATATAGCCAGTTGAAGTGGGATTATGACTACCAGCATACTAATGGTGGCAACAGTTCCGTTTATCGGCAGAACTATTCATGGTGGACACACTATGGCTATCAGGGAAAGTATCTGGCTGACCTCGCACTCGTGTATAGCGGTAGCAGTCGTTTGGCTCCCGACACCAAGTGGAGTTTCTCTCCAACAATTTCAGCTGCTTGGGTGCTTTCCAAAGAGAATTTCTTGAAAGATGTAAATTGGCTTGATTATCTGAAGCTCCGTGCTTCGTTTGGTATACTCAATGCCGACTATCTGCCAGGCGATGATATGGATGTGTGGACTTATTATACTCAGAGCTATTCTATCAGCGGTGCTTCTGCTTACTATTTTGTTGATGCTACAGCTGCTCAGGATATCTATGGCACAACAACCCTCGGAACGATGGCAGCAGTGGCACCATCTCATGAGAAAGCCCGTAAGTTTAATATTGGTCTTGATGCAACCCTTTTCAAGGGATTGACTCTGGAACTTGATTATTTCAATAATCATCGCTATGACATCTGGTGCTCAGGTGCCGGTGCTTATACCTCTATGATTGGTTTTGGCGCTCCATATGTGAATCAAGGTGTTGTTGATCAGAAGGGTATTGATGCCGCCCTCAACTTCAGCCATAGTTTTGGCGATTTGAAATTTAATATTGGTGGAAATATGACTCTGGCTAAGTCTGAGATTAAGGATATGGCCGAAGAGCCCCGTGCCTACGATAACCTCGTTCAGACTGGCAATCCTCTGAACTCTATCTACGGTTTGGTTGCTGAGGGACTGTTCACATCTCAGGCTGAGATTGATGCTGCTCCACGTCAGACCTTTACAACCGTACGTCCTGGTGATATTCGTTATAAAGATGTTAATGGTGACGGTTTGGTAGATGCCAACGATAAGGTGAAGATTGGTTATAGTGTAACAGCACCGGAACTCTATTATTCATTCCATCTCGGATTGGAGTGGAAGGGACTTGGTGTGGATGCTATGTTCCAGGGCGTTGGCCGCTACAGCGCTGTGCTTAACACACAGGGTTACTATTGGGGACTCATCAATAACAGTTCTTTGGCTCAGCAGGTTTACGACAAGCGTTGGAGTCCCGAGAACAATAATGCGAATGCAGAATTCCCACGCCTGAGTTCTGAGAGTAATGCCAATAACTATCAAACCAGTTCTTACTGGTTGCGTGACCGTTCTTATTTGAAGCTTCGCAACATTGAGCTTTATTATCATCTGCCAAAGGCTGTACTTCAGCCCTTGAAGATTGTCGATGCTGCCAAACTCTATGTACGTGGTGTTGACCTATTCACTTTTGACCACCTCGATGAAGTGGATGCTGCTTCTTATGGCATTGCAGCTCCGCTCAATCGCAGTGTAGTGTTTGGACTTTCTGTAACACTCTAATCGCTTGTATAACAAAATCATCTAAAACAAGAAGGATATGAAAATCAAGAATATAATAAGCCTCGCTGTTGTAATGCTTGCGCTTGCATCTTGTGGTGACAAAATGGACTACAAGGAGTATAGTGTCTTTGACGAGGACTATGTGAAGACCACCTTTGCCCGTTCTGCAGGCTTGGTCACATCGGTCTATAATGATTTGGACTATGACTTCGGTAACTATAGCGGAGCTTTGCTGGCATCTGCTACCGATGAGTCGGTCTATAGCCATTCAGGTAATGCCATTGAGAAGTTCTACGATGGTGGCTGGAGTGCCAGTAACAACAATGACGCTTCTCTTTGGACCAAGTGCTGGCGTGGTATCAGTTATGCTAACCTTTTCCTGACAGAATTCAAGGATCAGACTTTCGAGGATTATCTCACAGACCTCGACTACAAGGCAGAGCTTCACCAGTATCAGAATTTGCAGTTTGAGGCTCGTTTCCTGCGCGCCTACTATTATTTCTTATTGGTGCGTTCTTTTGGTGGTGTGCCTCTTATCACCACTACAATGGATGCCATGGAGATAAACTCACAGCCTCGTGCTACTTCTGATGAAGTCTTCCAGTTTATCAACTCGGAATGTAAGGCTATTCAGGACACCATTGTCAAGGATTATTCTGACCTTGGTGCCATGCAGCTGAAGAGTAAGAACGAGACAGGTCGTGTGAACAATCTTTGCGTTCTTGCACTGAAGGCCCGTGCCTCTCTCTATTATGCGAGTCCGTTGTTCAACCCGAACAATGATAAAGAACGTTGGCATCAGGCTGCCCTTGATAACTTGGAGCTTATCAACACATGCCGTGCTCGTGGTATGAAACTTTCTGCTGATTATGGCGCTCTTTTCCAGAAGGACAACTGGCAGAACTCAGAAGAATGTATCCTCGTTCGTCGTATCGTTTCGGCCTCTAACACTTTTGAGAAGTATAATTTCCCAATTGGTCTGGAGAATGCCGGCGGTGGTAACTGTCCTACACAAAATTTAGTTGACGCCTATGAGATGACGAATGGTAAGGCCATTACAGATGCTGACAGTGGCTACGACCCGCAGAATCCTTATGCTAACCGCGATGCACGTCTGGCAATGACAGTCGCTGTGAATGGTGAACAGTGGCCAAATGAGACTTTGGAGACTTTCATCGGTGGTGCCAATGCCCTGCCTATCACTTATGCAACTCCTACAGGCTATTATCTGAAAAAGTATGTAAACAAGAGCCTTACTATTGGTGCTCTCAATGCAACCACAGAGCGTCATCATTGGGTAATCTTCCGATTGGCAGAATTCTATCTGAACTATGCAGAGGCTATGCTTAATTATACTGGAAGTGGCTACGAGACTTCTTCTGGTCTGAGCATGACCGCCGCAGCTGCTGTTAATGTGGTCCGTGCACGTGCAAAGCAGCCAAATTTGGCTACAGGTTTGGATGCTAATCAGTTTAAGGAGCGTCTGCAGAATGAGCGTTTCGTGGAACTGGCTTTCGAAGGACATCGCTTCTATGATCTGCGTCGTTGGAAGGTGGCTGGTGAACAAAAGTACCGTACCATCAAGTCAATGCGTATCACAAAGAATGCAGATGGTACCTTCACCTATACACCACAGAGTGATACAAGCACGCGTTCTTACTGGGATGATAAGATGTATCTCTTCCCCTTGGCTCAGAGCGAAATCCTGAAGTCTGGGGGTGCTCTGACACAGAATCCTGGTTGGTAATCAAGGACAAAAATTTATATTTAAAAATCAGAATTTATAGTTCTAATTTGCAAATTAATCAGTATCTTTGCATCCAAGAGTGTAAAAGTGCACTCTTGGGTGCAAATAAGAAGAAAATAACAGAACCTAATTATTAATTTAAACAACAAAATTATGAGAAAAATTTACTTATTATGTACGGCTCTAATGGCTATGTTCGCCATCAATGCCCATGCTGATCGTATTCTCTATTCTGAGAATTATGAATCTGGATCGGTTCCTTCCACATGGACTGTTAATGGTAATGCGCAAAAGACCTATGCGACCATAGTAGGTGACTCAGAAGGAAAGTATCTTTCCTTCGTTAACACGGATAATGGCCGTTCTGCTCACTGTTTATGGGGTGAAGGTATTTTTGACCCTGCAAAAGAAGGATTAACCGAATATAATGTCAGCATTGATTTCCAGATTCAGGCCTTTGGTAATCAGCTGAATAATAAACAGTGTAACGGTACTATTGCCATTTTCTCAAGTGAAGCTTGTGAATTGACTAATGGCGCAAAGAGTGGTACCTATGCCAACTATACCAAGCTGTCTCCCAACTGTCTTTTTGAGGTTTCTCAGAATAGTACTTTAGCAGCTGTTACTGGCTGGTTCATTAATAACGACTCAACTGTAACTTTTGATCCCGTCGCTGGTGACTGGTACAATGTTAAGCTTAATGTGAACATCGCTACCCGCGAGGTTAGCTATGAGTTCACAAGTTTCAGTGATACAGAGTTCTCCTATAAGGGTAGTAAGATTATGGCAGAAGATGCCAATATGTATGCTACAGGTCTTTATATTATGAATGCCCGTTATCAGTCTGTAACTAATATTGATAATATCGTTGTCAGCATTCCTGGTGACTATGCTAATAAGCCCGTGATTGCTATGACGGGTCTGAACATGTCAGAGCGCACTTACACAATCTCTTTCATGGAAGGTGAGACTCTTCATTTCAAGGGTACTGATGGAACAGAAAAAACGGTTTCCTACTATGATACTGGTGATGTTCCTGGTGCATATGTCTATACAACCACAACCTCTGGAACTATCGAGGCTTACACCACTGCAGGTACTATGACTTCTGAAAAAGTAACCGCAGAAGTTGATTGTACTCCGATTGTTCTGCCTTCTCCTACGTATGCTATCGTTTCTGCTTCTGAGGGTTATGCTAAAACCTATCAGTTCTCTGTTGATAATACCTCCATTCCTCTGTCTCCCGAAGTATTTATGGACTTCAGCTTCAAATCAGAGTCTGGTGCTGGCGACTTCACACTGAATAACCAGAACAACGGCGCATTAGTTGAATTGACAGAAAAAGGAACGCTGACAGTTACGACAAAAGCTCTGGGCTATGTCAATGGCACAACTTCTATTGTGAATGATCAGTCGTTTACCATTAAGCATGATATTGATTTTCAGCATAAAACTGCAGATGAGTTGTTAGGTCTTGGCTTTACTGAGGTTGATGCTCTTCAGGCAACTAACACTTCAGGAGAGAGCAACTGGACAGGTCGTGGTGATGCAATGCGCTTCAAGTGGGTGAAAGGTACTGAAGTTGGTGATACTACCTTTGTTCAAGCATTTGGCCATGTGCAGGCTGTTGAAGGTGGCGATCCAATCTACGTTGGTGACGGTATCCGCCGCTTCAAGTTTATGCAATCTAAATTGGATAGCTTGACAGCACATACTTTGTTCGCACCTGTTTATACTTGGTGGGCTGCAGCTGGTAATAGTGGTCTTTCTCAGTCTGACTTTGATGCTGCTGGAACAACAAACTTAAAGATGTATCTTAATGTGGGTCTTTGCCATTCTGGTGTACTCGGTGATGATGAATCTTACGACCCAGCAGGTGCTGGTTACGGTAACATCCGTTTGAACAATACGACTCTTGGTGTTGACAACCTTACCGATGATGATTTCATCGTTGTTAGTAAGATCAGCAATTATGGCCGTGGCGCTACGGATAATGTCTTCATTGAGGCTGCCACAGAGGCTGAAGCAACTCAAAAGTATTTTGCAATGAACCGTTCAAATGTTAGTGAGGTTTATAAGGGAACAGAGACCTTCCAGCTCTTCCGTGTTGACACCGCTTTGTCTCGCATACTTGTGCTGACTCCTGGTACTGTAGGTATTGATGAGATTTTCACCAGCGACCAGAAGACAATTTCTGACCACAATGCTCCTGTTTACAACCTCAATGGTGTTCAGGTGAATGCTAAGAGCTTGAAGCCTGGCGTATATGTGAAGCAGGGCAAAAAGTTCATTGTTCGCTAATCTTTGAATCAAGACGGATTCTATAGGAATCCTCTCATATAAAGATTCCCTCGCAGACTGACTGCGGGGGAATCTTTTCGTTTCTGATATTTGGTGTTTTCGCGTTTTTCCCGTATCTTTGCAGCAAACTTAAAAACTGATGATGAAGAGATTTACATTACTTACCACGCTCTTGTTGGCAGTTGTAGCTATGCAGGCTGCCGACTATTATGTTTCGCCTTCGGGCAATGATTCCAATGCCGGAACCATCGATGCACCGCTCCTTACCTTGAGGCAAGCCATCAGTAAGGCTACTGCAGGTACCACTATCTATCTGCGTGAAGGAACCTATAAGCCAACAGAGTCGGAGATTATGGGCTATCAGGAGAGCAATCTCTACGCTTGTGTGTTTAATTTGACGGCCAGTGGTACGGCTACGAAGCCTATCACCATCACAGGCTATGAAAACGAGAAGGCCGTAATCGACCTCTCGCTGGTGAAACCTGCCGAGAAGCGTGTCAGCGGCTTCTATGTGAAGGGCAATTACTGGCGTTTGAAGAAGTTCGATATAATCGGTATTCAGGTGACCATTACGGGGCATACACAGAGCGAAAACATCTCTATGCGTGGTGGCAGTAATTGCATCATCGAACAAGTGAACATCCACGACGGAATGGGAATAGGAATCTATTTCACTCGTGGCAGCAACAATCTGGTACTTAACTGCGATGCCTATAATAATTACGATCCCGTTTCAGAAAATGGAGCTGGTGGCAACTGCGACGGTTTCGGCTTCCATTTGAACAGTTCTGCTCATGCCAACAATGTGATTCGCGGTTGTCGTGCTTGGCGCAATAGTGATGACGGCTACGATTTGATTACCAATTATGCAGCTGTAGTAGTTGATAGTTGCTGGGCGTGGGAGAATGGCTATGATGCCAATCTCACCTCTCGTGGTGACGGCACAGGCATCAAAGGTGGCGGCTATGGTATGGGCGACTACACTAAAACGAACCCTATTCCCCGTAACACGATTAAGAACTGTATCGCGTGGAAGAATAAACAGAATGGTATCTATGCAAACCATCATTTAGGCGGTAATAATTGGTATAACAATTCTGCCTATCAGAACAATCGGAATTACAATATGGTGAATCGAGAGTCAATCGGAACAAAGGCTGATGCTAAGGATGTTGACGGCTATGACCACGTACTGAAAAATAACCTTTCCTACGGAGCGCGTACAGCAAGTTATGCCTATATCAGCGAAACTCTCTGCACTTTGGAGAACAATACATTCCTGCCTACTATCAGTCTTTCCTCATCAGACTTTGAGAGTCTTGACGGAACACAAATGTTGCGAGAACGACAAGCCGACGGTTCACTCCCTGAGATTACCTTCCTTAAACTGAAATCTACGTCTGTGGCTTATGAGCGTCAGATAGGCTATCAGTTTGATTACGAGACTGTGGTTTCAGGCATCCAGACCGTTTCGTCACCAACTGGCAACGATGCCGTCTATACGCTGAGTGGAATGCGTATGGAGCAACCTGGCCATAAAGGCATTTATATTCGGAATGGCAAGAAGATCATCAGATAAGGAGTAGCTGTTTCGAAATCCTTCTAAAAGTACCCACATAACCTTTACCAACAACGGTTATGTGGGTACTTATGTATGGATTATATGCTATTTAATAGTGACAATTTAGTATTGCAAAACAGGTGTGTTTGGGTTTCTGTTTTTGGCATTTATACATATCTGTTTTCCGCAAAATCAGCATGTAAAACAGGGGCGTTTTTACACTAACCCTTTTTACAGTTATTCTGTTATTTAGAAGTAGCCTTCTGACGGAAATACTTGGAATAATAACAATTTTACTATAGTTTTTGACCTTTTAAATTCCCCCTTCGCTTTTTTTTCTTACCTTTGCAGCGTTAATTTCGCCGTAGGCGAAGCATCTGAAAACTTAAAAACCTAAATATTAATGACATTCAAAAAGTTTTTGTTGACGGTAGTGCTGATTATCACAGCAACATTGTCGGTTCATGCACAGAGAAGTATGGACAAACTGGATCGCGGACTGGTAGCTATGAAGACTTCTAGCGGTATTTTCTGTTCATGGCGAATCTATGGTGAGGAATATTATGATGTGACTTATAATATCTATCGCGACGGTACGAAGCTGAACTCGGAACCTCTTAGTGTTTCCAATTATACGGATGATGGCGGCAGCACTTCGAGCAGCTATCAGGTGGAGGCTGTGGTACGTGGCGTGGCTCAGGGAAAGAGTAAGGCTGTAACTCCATGGGCGCAAAATTATCTTGAACTGGCTATGGATCATGGGAGTCTGACCTCTACTTATATTCCCAACGATGCTTGTTGTGCTGATGTGGATGGCGATGGAGAAATAGAGATATTGCTGAAGTTTGACAATCAGAGTTGGGCAGGCACAAGCTATCAGAAAGCTGGCTACAATGGTGAATACTACATCATGGAGGTCTATAAACTGAATGGCAAGAAACTTTGGTGGCTGGAATGGGGCCCGAACATGGCTGATTTCCAGAACAATGAGCAGAATATCGTGGCCTACGACTGGGACGGCGACGGAAAAGCTGAGGCTGTATTACGCGCTTCTGACGGAACCAAGATTCATACTGCCAGTGGCGAGGTGATTACCATTGGAGATGCCACAAAGAACTATCTGGCAGCAACAAGCAGTGGGCAGTGGTTTGTCTATCAGGGTAATGAATACCTGCTCTATCTGAATGGTGAGACCGGAGAGGTTTATGACCAGATGGAATATCCCTTGAAGAGATTGGAGAATGGTGAAACCAATCTGGAATCTGTGTGGGGTGATGGATATGGTCACCGTTCCACGAAGCATTTCTTCGGTGCTCCCTATTTGGATGGTCGTAAGCCCAGCATCTTCTTGGCTCGTGGTATCTATACCCAGCATAAGATGATTGCACTTGATGTGAATGCAAGTACTCATAAGTTGACAGAACGTTGGCGCTGGAACTGCAAAGATTCGAGCAGTCCATGGTACGGACAGGGTTATCACAACTTTGGCGTTGCCGATGTTGATTGGGACGGACGTGATGAGATTGTGTTCGGCTCAATGGTGATTGATGATAACGGAAAGGGACTTTCAACAATCGGATTAGGCCATGGCGATGCCCAGCATTGCTCTGACTTCAATCCTTATATGCACGGACAGGAAATCTATGCTTGCAATGAGGATCGTCCAAACAATAATTACCGCGACGCAACAACCAGTAAGATTTACTATCGCAGTTCTCCTGGTAGTGATGATGGTCGTTCCATGTGTGGTAACTTCTCCAATGATTTTCCTGGTGCTTTGGGCGCATCTGGCCATGATAGGCCTATCAGTACGGTTTATAATGATCATATTCCCGAAATCCCCTCAACAGATTTTGATGTGAACTTCCGTATCTATTGGGACGGAGATTTGCTTGAGGAAACACTTAATGGAACAGGGCAAAAAAACTCTACAGTCCGTATTCATAAAATGGGGAAAGGCAACATTGAATTGCTGACGGGTAGCTTGACCAATAATGACACAAAGGCCACTCCCAGTTTCCAAGGCGATATCTTGGGTGACTGGCGTGAGGAAGTCATCGCGCGTACATCTGATAATACGATACGTATCTATACGACAGCTATTCCCACAGAATGGCGCAACTATACCCTCTGGCACGATATGCAGTACCGTCAGGCTATGGTGTGGCAGATGTGCGGCTACAACCAGCCCCCTCATGCCAGCTATTTCCTCGGTGAACTGGAAGGCATCACGATGGCTCCCCCGGCATTGACGATGACCGACCGTACGGAAGTGCAGAATGGCGGAAGTATCAGTGCTTCACTGAATGACAAGCAGGTGCTCATGGCCGAGACCAATAACATGTCGGTAAGTGTAATTTCTGGTGCAGCTCCTTATATTTTCTTTGATAATGCTCCAACATGGGTGCAGGGTCACGATGACAATAATAATATTACAACTGAAACTTATACGCACACACTTACAGGCGGTGCTTTCTCAGGAAGTATGCGTTTGGTGAAGCAGGGTGACGGTGTGCTCACGTTGCCCAATGTGACGGAAACCTATAGCGGCAATACCGATATTTGGGCAGGAACCCTGAACTTTGACGGAACGATGCAGAACAGCCGCGTATGGCTGAACCGTTTTGCTGAACTAAATTCTAATGGAGGAAAGTTCCAGAAAGGTATCGAGATGGACTATGGTTCCAAACTGCGTCCTGGCGGTGCTGACAATAAAGGTACTTTAGAGGTCAATGAGTTAAAGATGAACTTTGGTTCTCGTGTGGTGATGGATGTAAATAACGACGGAACTGCCGATAAACTGAAGGTGACCACGCTGATTGTTGAAAAGAAGGATTGGAAATATGGTCCTGAATACAACACACCAGTATTTGAGATTGTTCCTCAGTCTGGTTCTAAATTGGAAATGGGAACTTATGAACTTGGTGAAGTTGGCTCAATCAACGGTAATGTTTCCGATATCGAAGTTGTCGGACTGGAAGGTCAGGATGCCAGCATCACGTATGAAGGAGGAAAACTGAAACTCCAGATAAAGCCGTTGCGCGATGCAACCAGCCTGATTTGGGATGGTGGCGTTAATACTGACTGGAATCTTAATGAAACAGAGAACTTCAAGAGCGGAAACAATACCAGTGCCTTCGTTTCGGGTGATGCCGTGGAGTTCAATGACAATGCCACTCAGACAACCGTCAATATTGTGCGTGATGTCTATCCTGCCAGCGTAACCTTCAACAATAATTCTCTGAACTATACTTTCAGCGGTAAGGCAATTGCTGGTGATGTTTCGTTTACGAAGAATGGTTCTGGAAATGTGACTTTCAATAGTGTTAATAAATATACGGGTGTTACCTATCTGAATGATGGAATAGTAACGGTGGCAAAATTGGCCAATAATGATGGCGTGGACTACGGTGCCTTCGGCGGAGTATCCAATAAGGTCTATATAAATGGCGGTACACTTGCAGCCAGTCAGACACTCCAATCTACTCATGTGATAACGGTGCAAGGTAATGGCGGAACGATTGAGGTTCCTACTGGTGTGACATTCTATCAAACAGGTGCTGTGAAACGGCTAAGTACTTCCATGGCTTCTGAACTTCACAAGACAGGTAATGGCACTTTGTCACTTGGAACGGGTAACGCCTTTGATAAACTCTATATCGATGCCGGTACGTTGAACATCAACGAAGCGGGAGGTGTTCATTCTGTGCCAGACTTGATAGTCTTTAACGGTTCTAGTGTGACGCTCAATGATCCATATGATACTTATTCCTATTCGACCAGCAATGCAAACTGGGAAGTTCCTGAGGGCTGTACGGGTACGGTATATCTTGACGGACGCTGTAATTATAAAGGCCGTCTTACAGGACAAGGAACTCTTCATGTCTATGCTCCTTGGGTGAGAAACTATTTGCAAGGCAATTGGAGCCAGTTTGAAGGAACACTCGTGGCACATACCGTAAAATGGGATAAGAGCTATGATCCCGTATTCAGTTGGGAAAATAATAACGGTTTGCCTAAAGCTACGCTGAACATCTCGAGTGGGGTAACATTTACGGGTGGTACTCGCAATTTCATTTTGGGTAGTCTTGCTGGCTCAGGTGTACTGAGTCTTACCGGGAATCTTACTGTGGGAGGAAACAACAAAGATGTCAGTTTTAACGGTTCGTTTGAGGGAAAGGTGAATGTATTTAAGGATGGCGATGGTTCCTGGACCTTCTCCAAAGCCTTGGCTGCCAATGAATACACCTTCCGTGGCGGAGAAATCAGATTGAATAATACAAAACTAACCACTTCGCTCTTCGGTTCGGCTGTCGCTTCTGTTCAGGATAATGCGACTCTTACAGGCCAAGGCACAGTAGGCAATATCCGCTTCAATAGTGGCGGTGTGTTGCAGCCTGGCAATTTTTCATCCTCTCGCCGTTATGGATCCATTACAACTACGGGCTTCCTCAATATGTATAATGGTTCGAAGTTGAACTTGATTATTTTTAGCAATACAGGCAATCCGTATTCCCGTTCGTGGGTAGTTGTCGGTGGCAATTTCGATTTCAACGGAGAGTTGAATGTGGAATTGGGAGAAGGCTTTGTTCCTGAAAATGGAGATGAGTTCGTGATGTGGACTGCCAATTCCTTCAGTGGCACACCTACGGCAATCAATCTGCCGGCTCTTCCAGAGGGGCTCTATTGGGATACCTCCAACTTGTTGCAGAAGGAAGGCATTCTCCGTGTCACAAATACTGTTGGTATTGACGACGTGAGAGTTGGTAATGGGAATGCAGGAAAGACATTCAGTCTGGATGGTGTAGCTGTCGAAAAGACTCAGCGCAATGGTATCTATATTAAGAACGGAAAGAAGATTATTGTAAAATAAATAACTGAATGAATATTAGATCAATTATATTAGCGTTTGTGCTCATGTTCACAGCCTCGATGGTAGGACATGCACAAAAGCCTTCAGACACGCCTGTGTCTCAGATGGAAAAATTGGATCGCGGGCTGATTGTCGTAAAACACACCCGTTCCCAGTATTTCGTAAGTTGGCGTTATCTTGGAACCGATGATGCAAACACCTATTTTGAAGTTCTTCGGAATGGTTCTTCGTATCGGCAGAATATCTATAAGTCAACTTGCTTTAATATTTCTTCGGGTGGTAAAGATACGGATACCTATCAAGTGGTGACCTGGTATGCCGGACAGCCAATAGATACAACGGCAGCAGTTAGTCCTTGGGTATCGACCTATCTGCCAATTCCCTTAGACAAGCCTGCTAATGGTACTGTGAATGGATCCAGTTATAGCTATACGCCGAACGACTGTTCAGTTGGTGATGTGGATGGTGATGGCCAGTATGAGATTATCCTTAAGTGGGACCCATCTAATTCTAAAGATAATGCAAGTTCTGGCTACACGGGCAATGTGTTGTTGGATTGCTATAAACTGGATGGCACGAAACTGTGGCGCATCGATTTGGGAAAGAATATCCGTGCTGGTGCTCACTATACGCAGTTTATGGTTTTTGACTTTGACGGCGACGGAAAAGCTGAGATGATGTGCAAGACGGCACCTGGAAGTGTTGATGGTGCCGGGAAATTTGTAACAGAAGCTGCTACACTTGATGAGATTAAGAATGCAGATAACTCGAAAGACTATCGCAATACTGGAACCGTAGACAAAGGGTTGGGACATGTACTCGATGGACCAGAATATCTAACCGTATTCAGTGGTCTGACAGGCGAAGCCCTCCATACTGTGCATTACAATCCCAGCCGTGGAGGTGAGATGAATAAAACGAGTGCCTATCCTTCAGATAAGAATTTCTGGAACGACGCTTACGGAAATCGTGCCGACCGTTTCTTGGCATGTGTGGCTTATCTTGATGGTCCAGACAATAATCCAAGTGGCGTGTTCTGTCGTGGCTATTACACAAAAGCCTACTTCTGGGCTGTTGACTTCGATGGTAAGGAATTGAAAACAAAGTGGATACATGCCTCAGTTTCGAAAACACAAGTGGATCACTATGATGCCAATTTCAAAAAGACCACAAAGACTTATAGTTCTAATACTGGCGGTACACCTTATAGTAAAACGGCTTGGGGCAACGGTAACCATAACATCTCTGTAGGCGATGTGGATGGTGACGGTAAAGATGAAATACTGTATGGTTCTTCCGCTGTTGACGACAATGGCGAATTGCTCTATGCCGTCGGTTATGGACATGGCGACGCTATGCATCTCTGCGACATAGATCCCGACCGTCCTGGCTTGGAATTGTTCGATGTGCATGAAGAAGAGTATCTTGGAAAGGGAAATGGAGGATATGGCTTCGACATCCACGACGCTGCAACAGGTAAGGTTATTCTTAACGGCACGCGTGACCGTGATACGGGACGTGGTTTGGCAGCTGACTACGATTCAAATTATCGTGGTTGTGAATATACATACGCCACTCAGGTCAGTTCTTTCGACTGTAAGGGAAATGCTATCTATGATACAAATCCTGGTATGAACTTCAGAATTTTCTGGGATGCTGATCCTATAGAAGAATTACTTGATGGCTATTCAGTTACAAAAGCAAGTACTGGCGCATTGATAGGTGTAGGCCGAATAAGCATTCAAGGAAATGGAAATAATAGCACAAAAAACAACTGTAATTTGAGTGCTGATATTCTTGGAGACTGGCGTGAGGAGATAGTTACGTGGGCTGATGATGATTCAGGTAATCCAATTTTGAAGATTTATTCAACAGCTGCTACTACCAACTATCGTGTTCCCACCCTCATGCACGATCATATTTATCGCATGGGTATCTGCTGGCAAAATGTGGCTTACAACCAACCCCCACATTTAGGCTATTACCTACCTGACTTTATTGACTCATTCCAAGGCAACGATCCTTCTACGGGAATTGTTGAAATTGAGAAAATGAGAAATGTTGATAATGAGATAATCTACAACTTGCAGGGACAACGCGTGAAGAACGTTTCTCATGGTATCTTCATCCGTGGAGGGAAGAAGTTCATGGTAAAGTAGAACCAGATTGGTATAATCATACTCAAAAGTGCCAGCACATTACAGGTTTGGCACTTTTTTACTAATTGTTGGTTATTATTTACCTATTGTTTTTTGTTATAAGTTGTAATTTTGCACTCAGAAATCAATAGCTAAAAACAAATCATGCGATTATTCAAATTCTTTTCGGCAGTAATGGTCATGACAATGATGGCCCTGCCTATGAACAGTAAGAAGGTACACACATTGGGCGATTCTACCATGGCACCTTACAATCCTGAAGCTACCGTAACACGCGGCTGGGGTATGTATTTCGGAGATTTTCTCATAAATGGGTGGGAGAGTATCAACTATGCTAAGGGTGGACGCGATAGTTATGGTGGCTACAGCGAACTCTGGACTACAGCCAAAAAGAATGTGGAGGCTGGTGACTATGTGATTATCACCTTTGCCCATAACGATGAGAAAAATGGTGGAATGGATGGTTACCAACTGCGTGACTATTACTTGAGCATTGGCGATCAAGCTAAGGCTAGTGCTGTAGACCTGCGCGGTTCCATTCCTTCGACTACTTATAAACAGAACCTTAGCAAGATTGTCGATGAGGTAAAGGCTATGGGTGCTATACCAATAATTTGTTCGCCTGTATGTCGCGCTTACTTTACGGGTAATACCATTCGCCGTAATGGACGTCATGACCTGGGTGATTCTTATTCGGAACTAACGGCGAACGGACCGGTTGAGGGTAAGAGCGTACCCGCTAACGACCATTTGATGGACTACGCCTATCATTCGCAGCAGGTGGCTATCGAAAAAGGTATTAACTTTATCGACTTGACCACAGCCACGAAGGAACTCTATGAGAGTTATGGACCTACGAAATGCCTTGACTATCTTTTTGATGGCACTGGATCTACCCACTTCAATGCCACGGGCGCTTTGCTTGTTGCCCGCGAGTGTGCCCGTCTGATGAAAGAGCAGGGTATTCTTGCCGATGTCATTACATTGCCTGTAGATATAAGTGTGTCGCCCGCATCTTTGTCCATGGGTGAAGCCTACAAAGGACAGGTGCTGACAAAGGAGTTTACCATAAGCGGTTTTGGACTGAATCCGGAAAGCGGAACGGTTACCGTTACGGCTACTGATGGTATTCAAATCTCACTTGACAAGCAGACATGGAGCTCCTCGCTTTCCATTGACTATAATGCCTCAACGCTTGTGAAGACCGTTCATGCACAGGCATTGCTTGAAAAGAGTGGGGATATGAATGGAACCATCACCGTGAAACAGGGTGATAAGACTTTAGATGTGCCAGTTACGGCGACTGCTATCACATTGGATGGCGGAACGGAGGTGAAGGCATATTGGAGACTGGAAAAGGACGACACCTACGAACTGACAGGACCAGCTACAGTCATTGCAGAATCATGGGAAGGCATGTATGTGCAGCGTTACGCTAATCCGAATGCCAATACCACATGGCCCGAATGGACAGGCTTTGAAGCTAGTCGCAAAACCCAGCGCAACTTACTGACGGGTGACACATGGCCTGCTGAAGAAATTGATGACAACCCTACACGATACATCCAGTGGGGCATCAAACCTGCTTTAGGCACTGAACTAAAGATTGACGAAATTAGCCTCTTCGTCTGCGGTTGCGGTGGTAATGGCATGTGCTCGCACATCTATTTCTCCACAGATAATTTCGAGACGCGTACCACCATTTTTGAAATGAAAAAGATGCCTGCTAATAACATGCAGTATGTCAAAACCACCCCTGTCATTTCCCTGCAGGAAGGTCAGGAATTGCTTGTTCGGGTATATCCTTGGTATAATGGTGCAGCATCGGGCAAGACCATTTGTCTCTCTGACTTGACTATTCATGGAATGGCTGTGGATGCTGGTGCTACGGGCATAAAGGAAGTGTCGGGCTCCGGTAATAAGAGCTCCGATGTTCAATATTACAGTCTTGACGGGATGCTTCTATCTTCTCCAAAGGCTGGACTGAATATCATGCACATGGCAGACGGAAGTGTAAAGAAAGTAATCTATTAAAAATCAATAATATGAACATTATGCAAAACAGAAAATCCTATTTTATGCATTTGTTGCTTGTACTCTTCGCTTTGCAACCTTTGGTGGCAGCAGCTGAGGACAACAACATTCCGACCAATGCGGAGAACCCCTTCACTATGGAGAATGG
>JAEEGL016848936.1_pt1 | contig 27214 bp, 19 predicted proteins | sample 9134231 | NCBI WGS metagenome assembly JAEEGL01 (sample SAMN16246548, study PRJNA631951) | gut metagenome | biome: gut microbiome; feature: rumen; material: fiber-attached | host: Bos | place: Iran: Karaj | collected 2018-10 | reverse complement strand
CTGCAACATAGTTAGAGGGTGGAGCGTGGACGTGGTATAAAAGAATGCAGTTTTTAAATTGGGGAGAATTGCCTAAAACGCAGTTATCACCGCAGAGAAAATTACCTCGGAGAAGACATCCTCGGCTGATCTCTGTATTACTACCAATGATGGCTGGACCATTAATGACTGCGGTATCGGCGATTGAAACATTCTCACCAACGAGAACATCTTCTTTGAGGAGCTTATATCCTGGAATACCTTTTTCTAATAGCTCCTTAACCAAGTCTTTAATATGGGGAAGCATCTCCCATGGATATTCATATTGATCAAAGAAATCCTTCATGTGAGGGATGTCACACTTTAAGAGATCTTTTGTTAAAATAGCTTTTTTATTCATTGATGAGATATCCTCTTTTCTTCAATAGAAGAACCATCTTATCGATATAATCTTCACACTTACTAGCGTTTTGATGTTCAACCATAATACGAATCATTGGTTCTGTGCCACTTTTACGTAATGAGATACGACCGTCGTTTCCAATCTCAAGATTAATCTCGTTATATTTTTCAAGAACCTCACGATCTTCCATGACAGCATTCTTGTCAGTAACATAAACACTCTTGAGTCTTTGAGGGAACACTTTGACTGGAGCAACGAGTTTAGAGAGAGATTCTTTTCTTTCTAACATTTCTTCTGTGACCATGATGGCGGTCAAGATGCCATCGCCTGTTGTGGCGTATTTCTTAATGATGATATGACCAGATTGTTCGCCACCTAACGAATAGCCATCTTTATTCATCTTTTCTAAAACGAAACGGTCACCGACATCGGTTCGGACTGTTTTAACGCCAATGCCTTTAAGAGCTTTGACTAAACCAGAGTTAGACATAATTGTGGCGACAACTGTATCGTTATCAAGGGAGTCTTCACTCTTTAATTTATTAGCGAGAAGATAGAGAATTTTATCCCCATCAACAACCTTACCGTTTTCATCAATGGCTAAGCAACGGTCGCTATCTCCATCAAAGGCAAAACCGACATCTAATTTATTTTCTTTGACTAATTTAATTAGTCCTTCGATATGAGTGGAACCAGCATTTAAATTGATATTTAAACCATCTGGATTGTTATTAATGATATATACTTGTGCCCCTAATGCTTCAAAAACACTCTTAGCAATCATCCAAGAAGCCCCGTTAGCGGTATCTAAACCAATTCTTAGCTTTTTCATGGAATGCTTTGCTAAAGAGATGAGATAAGCGATGTATCTATTTCTTCCGGAAGAATAATCGGAAATAATACCGATATTTTCTCTTTTGGCAAACGGTAAATCCTTTTCTCCTTCTAAACCTAAGGTTTTGAAGTCTCCATCAATATAGGCTTCCGCGAGATAGGCCACAGCGTCTTCTAATTTCTCACCATGAGAATTGATGACTTTAATGCCGTTATCATAGAAAGGATTGTGGGAAGCGGTAATCATCACACCGCAATCAAAACAATCTTGTCTTACTATGTAAGAGACTGATGGGGTTGTGGTAACGTGGAGTAAATCAACATCCGCACCTGAAGCAGATGCACCAGCGGCAACAGCGTATTCAAACATATAGGAAGATCTTCTCGTATCTTTGCCAATAACGATTCTTGGTCTATAACCTGCCTTTTGGGAACTATATTTTGGATTGGAATAAAACCAACCTAAGAAACGACCAATCTTATATGCTTTATCCGCATCCAATAAATCGTTAGCTTCCCCTCTAAAACCATCAGTACCAAAGTATTTAGTCTTGATGTCTTTATTAGGTAATTCAAATCTCTTACCTTTATGAATGACGATTGTGTCATCAATTAATTCGTCAGCGGTTACTTTAAAAATAGAACATAGTTCTCTTGTTTTATCTAGAGGAGGTAAAACATCACCGTTTTCCCATTTAGATAAAGACTGACGAGAGACTTTTAAAATGTTTGATAGCTCTTCTTGCGATATGCCGTTAACAATACGAAGATGAGTGATTTTCTCACCAATAGTCATATATTTACTCCTTAAGTTTTGCACATCTATCATACCTAAATAGTGATGGCTTTAAAATATAAATGTAAAGATTTCTTTACTTAATAGTATTTATGATATTAGTTATAACAAAGTTATAATTTTAATCGTTACTAAATATATTTTCTGTTTACATTGGTATTTTTATGCTTGTTTTTAAAATGTGACAATTTTCGCGAATGTGCAATTCTAGGGGCGCGTAATATGTTTTATACTAAAAACATTGTGCATTTTATTAGTCGCTGAAATAGAATAATAAGTGGCGAAATGAAAAAGTATAGCAAGAAGTATTGGGCTTTAAGGATTCTTTTCCTTGCTGCGTATTGTGCGGCTTCCGCAGTTTTAATTGTGGAATCCACTTTGCCAGTAGCGGAATCCGCGAAGAAGTCTAATGCTGTTGGTGCGGTTGTTGGTGGCCTCGTTAATGATATGAACGGGGACCAAGCAAAAGAAGTCTTACCAACCACGGCGATAATTACTAACAAACAAACGAGTTATAAGGTCGGTGAAGAAGTCCAAATTGATGTGACCACTAAACCGGAAGATGCCACATATCGTTCTTATACATATGAGTCAAATAATGAAGAAGTTGCTTCCGTAGATGAAACTGGTTTAGTCAGCTTTTTAAATGCGGGCACTGCTGTTATTACCGCGACTAATACTAAAGTACCAGAAGTATTTGATACGATTAGTTTTGCTGTTTCTAATATCGAAGTAACAGCGATGACTTCTAGTATCGACGCTAAAGAAGAAGATGAAGTTTATGTCCTAGAAGTTTATAAGACCTATGTCATTAAAAATATCATCGAACCAATTGACGCGACTAATAAGTTAGTGACTTATGATTACGAAGCTAATTCCTTCTTTGAAATTATCGATGATACGATTCACGTTAACGAAGATTCTGGTGATACTGTTATACCAATTAATATCACCTGTGGCACAATTACTAACACCTTAAAAGTGAAGACGTTTGCCCCTGCTCCAGTTGTGGAAGATTATCCAATCGAGGGCTTAAGAGCAAGTAACTCCACAAAATATGACGATCAAACAAGCGTCTTTACTCCATCAGTCAGCTATATTCCAAGCTACACATCTGCAAAATATAAGGGCTATACATTAACAAGTGATAACGAATCAATCGTTGTTGTACAAACAAATCAAACATCGTTAAAGATTACTGGTACAACTGGTAGCGCTAATATCACAGTGACATCTAAATATGATCCAGATATTACTACAACCTTTAAAGTCACAGTGCAAGCTAGACCAGCGATGACAAGCATTAGACTTGGTTCTTATTCATCAGTTATGTATGTTGGAGCTTCTCAAACAGTATCAGTGAGTGTGACTCCAAGTGCCGCTAAAGTGACTAAGACATTTACATCGAGTAATACAAATGCCATTACAGTCACTAATGCCGGTAGATTAACCGCAAAAGCATTAGGTAGTAGCGTCATTACTGCGAAAGTCAAAGACTCATATAATAACGAATTAACTAAAACATTTACTGTCGAAGTCAAAGAAAAGCCACTTAACTGCGCTTCTGATTTTGAAGTTAATTATAAGCAAGGCGAAAACCCAGTTGTTTACGCTGAAGAGCAATTTAACTTAGATAACTATTTTGGTATTAAGAGTTTTACTGGTAATTCATCCCCGCTTAACGCTAACGCTTTTGAATTCAACTTTAATATCTCTACTGATGTTGGTGAATATGCTTCTCATAAATTTACCGCTCATAAGGTTGGCGAAGTGGAAGGGCAGATTACATTCACTAATGAAGATAATAGTGTCATCTCTAAAGATATTAAGTTTACTGTTATTGATCGCTTTGAAATCTATCAAGATGAAGAAAAGGTGACAGGTAATATTGATATTGATGTCTATGACACCACGATCTTAACCATTAAAGACAATGGCTTATCTGGTCAATCATATAAGATTGTTAATGAAGATGACAAAACCATTGTCTATTCATATGCCTCTAAGAGTATTACTGTGACTGGTAAAGAAGCGGGCAATGGTTCTTTAAGAATTGTCCCTATCATTAAACAAGAAGGTTTAGATGATAAAGAATTAACTAACTACGCTAAAGAAGTATCCTTTAAAGTGAGTGATATCATTACATCTAACTTAGATGTCACCATTTTTAAAGGTAGTAGCCCAATTGAAAAATTGGATGAAGTCATTCTTCTATACATGAATGAAACTTTAAAAGTGGAATACGCTTTAGATGAAAAAGTCACTAAGAGCAAAGTGACCATGAAATTAAGTAATAGTAACGCGACGATTAGAAACGGTGTTATTAAACCATCAAAGATTGGTAATACGAGATTAACCATTAATGAAAGCGTCTCTGGTATTAGTAAAGAATACGATATCGCTATTAGACATAAGGTCGCCTTAAAAGAAGGTGGACCGTTCTTATTATCAGGTTTATATGAATACGATATTGAAAGTAACACTATTACGATGATCAATGGCGATTCCGCGAAGATTGCTGTTAACTTCACATCTGATTCTTCCTATAAGAAAGTCAATTATCAAGTAGATAATGAAGGAGTCTGCTTAGTGGGTGATGATGGCACCATCACACCTTTAAAAGCGGGTTCCACTATTATTCATGTCTCTGTTAAAGATAGTAACTATACCTATATTGAATTTGAAGTTAATATCACCATTAATAAACGTCCATTTATTACCGATATGAAGTCATTCTTCTTAAAGGTCAGAAAAGCACTAGGTCACTTTGGTGCCTTTGCGGTTGTTGGCTTATTAGGGGCGATTACTTGGTTCTTATGGCTTAGAGGTAAGAAATGGTTCCCAGTGGGTGTTGCCGCTAACTTTGCTTTAGGTTTTGGTTTATCTTGGTTAACGGAAGATATTCAAAAATATGTACCTGGCAGATGTGGTTTATGGAGTGATGTCTGGCTCGACTTTGCGGGATTCTCATTACTCGCTGGTATCACCACTTTAATCATCTTTGGTATTTGGTTAACTAAGTTCATCATTAGAAAAGTAAAAAGTAAAAAGAATGTTTCTAGTGAACAAGTCGAGGAGACACCCACTAGTGAATAAAGAAGATATAATGTAATATAAAAAATAATATGAATTACCGCTTACTATTTAATCTCTTTATTAATATTATCGGCGCATTCGTGCTTGTGGTTTTAATTCTGATTTCGGTATTCTCTAACGTTGAAAAAAGAAAGACCGCCTATTTCTTCTTATGGTCTTTAGTGTCCGCGTTAATACCAACCTTAATTGCGGTTATTTGTTACGCTGTGAGGTTTTCTCCTGACACACCATCATTTGTATTAAAGCTATTGGGCTCCTTATTATTTATTTCGCTTTACGGTGCCGCATATGCCTTTATGCTCTATGCCTTAGACTTCAGTGGCATCTCAAAAAAGCTTAAGCGTGTTATCTATATCATTAACGCTATTATCGGAGTTGGCTTTACCGTTACTGTTGTAGTTGGAACGTTCACCAACCTATTCTTTAACACTGATACTGAAAATGGTATCAGCTTACTAAAGACTGGTGTCTCATTCTTACCATATATTTATATCTGGTATTTATTCCTCGTGGAAATCATTTTGTTAATCTTTTCTAAAAGACTGAAGGCTGGTGAAAAGATTGCCTTCTTATCATTTATTGCCATCCCTACAGTGGCTTTAGTGTTCCACATTATATATCCAGAACTATCGATATTTACATTCGCTATTATCACTAGCTTCTTATCATTATTCTTATATTTCTATGTCCAAAGAGGTCTCATGATTCAACAACAAGAAAAAGAATTATCTGAGAAGCAAATTGAATTAACCATTTCGCAAATTAGACCACACTTTATATATAACTGCTTATCTTCTGTCTCTTACCTATGTACAAAAGATCCAGAGCAAGCCGTTGAGGCTATTGATGACTTCTCATCATTTTTAAGAGTGAACTTCTCTAATATTTCACAAAATAGAATTGTCCCATTTACTCAAGAATTAGAGCACACAATGAAATATCTAAAGTTAGAGAAGATGAGATTTGAAGACAGAGTCAGAGTCTATTTTGATATTAGAGCGAATGATTTTGAAATTCCTTCTTTGACATTACAACCACTCGTGGAAAATGCTGTGAAACATGGGATATGTAAAAAAGCAGAAGGTGGCACTATTATTATTAGAGCCACTCAAAGCGATAAAGAATATCTCGTGGAAGTCATTGATGATGGCGTCGGTTTTGATCCAGATGTCCCACCAGATGATGGAAGAGTCCATGTTGGTTTAACTAATGTGCAAAAACGCCTCAAGAGTATGGTTAATGGTAAATTAGAAATATATAGTAAAATAAATGAGGGGACTCGTATGTCCATTCGTATACCTAAGTAAGGAGAATTAAAAGATGCTATTTCTCGCTGTTGATGATGAAAACCTCCAACTAAACAAATTAGTGGATGCACTTAAGAAAGCTGATCCTAATTCTGAGATCTTATCTTTTAATAATCCTTTAATCGCTCTAGAAGCCGTTAAGAACGTTAAAATCGATGTCGCCTTCTTAGATATCGAAATGGGTGGTATTAACGGTGTAGAACTCGGAAAACGTTTAAAATCAATTAATCCTAATATCAATATCATCTTTGTGACTGGTTATGACCAATACGCTCTTGATGCTTATTCAATGCACGCCTCTGGTTATTTAACTAAACCAGTCTCTGTAGAAAAACTAAAAATGGAATTATCTAACTTAAGATACACAATGCCAAGTATGGATGATTTTAATAAACTCAAAGTCCAATGCTTTGGACATTTTGAAGTTTTCTATAACGGAAATCCCGTTAAATTTTCTAGAAGCAAAACCAAAGAAATGTTAGCCTTCCTCATCGATAGAAAGGGGTCTATGGTATCCGTTAAAGAGTTATCTCTTGCCCTATTTGGTGAAGAAAAAGGATCATATATTAGAAACCTTGTAGCCGATCTTTCTAAAGCCTTAAAAGAGATAAACTGTGAGGATGTTTTCATTAAACATTTTAATTCATACGGTATCAAAATAAGTGCGATATCATGTGATTATTATGACTATTTGAATAATGTTCCTTACGCTGTTAAAGCCTATAATGGGGTCTATATGCAGCAATACTCTTGGGAAAAATTAGCAACTTTTTAAAATTTTTTATTCTTAAGTAATCTAGAAACTAGCCGACTCAAAAAGTCGGTTAATTTTTAATTAATGACAAAACTTAAAAATATATAACACAAATATAGAAAAGAACGCAACAAGACCGCAACAAATAAGCAACAAAAAGCGTTACTAATGATGTCTTATTAGGTGCCTATATATCATTAGTAGGTTATATAAATATGACCACTATTGTTATTTATAACAAGAAAGACTATTTTTACCTATAATTATTTGCTTGATTTTATTTTGTTGCGCTTATATATTATATGGGCATGCATATAAGGAAAGGAGGAAAATTTATGAAACTTAAAAAGAAAAGTGGCTTAATGGGCGCTGTTATCGCCTTATCTGCAGCATCTCTCGTCTCCGTGGGCTTTGCCTCATGGGTCATCTCTCAAGGTGATACCAAAGAAGTATCCGGTACAATCATTGCTGATGATGTTGATAACCAAGTCCACCAATTAACATTAACTTGGGTCACTGACTCAACTGGCGCCACAGCTCTTGGCTCAAATCCACAAGTCATCTATGGTCATCCAGCCACAATGAATATTGAAAATGCTTGGTTGACAAATGATAGCGGAGCATCCAAAGAAGAAGCTTTAGTCTTCTACTTAAAAGTTGAATGCACAAACGTCGACAACACTGTTGCTATTTCAACAGTCATCGAAAACGCTCCAGTAGTTACATCTGCTGGCGGCGGCACTGTTGGAACTGGTGATGATGCAAAAACAGGCTATGCTGGCGCTCTTGCTGACAATTTAGTTCAAGCACTTCCAACCGCTTCAACTGAAGCAACAAATTTCGATGCAAACGGTTCCTTTGTTTACAAGATCGAATTCAAATGGGGCAGCACATTCGGTAACGTGAATCCATATAATTACTACAATGGATTAAGCAGTGTTACACCTGCTCAAAAAGAAGCTGCCGCTGCAGCATTAGATAATTTAAACACCTATTTAACTGATGCAACATTTGCATTAACAGTTGTCGCTAAGTAATTTGGAGTTTTTTATGGCCAAAATTACAAGAAGAACTTACAAACGTAAGAAAATCGTTATGGGTTTAGCCCTTTTTGGCGCTATCGGTTTAGTGTCAACAGGTTTTGCGGCATGGGTTCTTTCCGCCTCTGCTAGCAACCAACAAAACCCAAACATCAAAGTCGGTTCTGTTAGCGACAAATCAATGGAATTTGAAAACGTTAAAATCTATGGTTTAAACGATGCTGGTGAAGAAGTTTTAACTTCCAACTACTCTTTCAACCCAAGATTTGACGACAACACAGGCCGTGTCCGTTTTGGCAGCAATGAAGGCGCTGATGAAGGTGAACGTTTATCGTTAACCGTCAAAGGTCAAATCAAAGAAGCTCAAAACTTAGGCACATTAAAAGTTAGCTTTGATGCTATCCCAGATGAATTAGCTCAAGCAGTTACAGCTGAATACATTGTTTTACCAGCTTGCGCTAACGCAGAACAAATTATCCCATTCACACTTCCAGAAGGTACTGGTAGTAAAACATTAGATTTTGAATATGAAATCGCTTTCGAATGGGGTGAAGCTTTTGGTGGTGTTAATCCTGGTGATTATTATGATCAAACCTCTGGCGCTGGTCATGATGCCACAATCGCAGAAGTTAAAGACACTTTAGAAGCAATGCACACTTTATTGGATAATGTCCAATTCAGCGTTACTTTCGAAGCTATTCCAAATTAGTTTTAGAACTAATAAAAACCTTATTGCATTCATTAATTAAGTTTTAAAAGATATGTCATCGACAGATATTATTGCGTTAATCGTTACTATCATTGGTGTTGCTTCCTTTGCAACCGTCGTTACTATCTTATTTCGTAACTACATTAGGTCAGCAATCAAAGAAATAAAAGCGGGTCACCGCGATATTGAAATTGTTGACCTAATGATATACGAATTAGATCCAGCGGTTATTAAAAGGGCAAAAGCAACAGGAGTAGCCAAAAACGTTATCTACTATGCGTTCTTAGCGATCATCATTCCAATCTTTGGTTTATCGCTTTATAGCAGAATCAAAAATAACGTTACTAAATTTGGTGAAAACTTTGTCATGGTCGTTGCATCAGGCTCAATGAGTATGAAGAACGAAGCAAATGACTATCTTGTGTATAACAACTTAAATAATCAGTTTGCAACTTACGATATGATCGTCCTAGCGGGCGTGAAATCAAGTTCTCAATTACATAAGTATGATGTTATTGCTTATCGAAATGATAAAGGCATTAACGTCATCCATAGAATCATTGAGATTGACTATTCTGAAGGCGAGATTAGATATACCACAAGAGGTGATGCTAACTCAGCAACAGATAGTTACCATCCTAAAATGAAGGATGTTATCGGTAAATATACCGGCAAGAAGATTCCTGGCATTGGTATATTTATCATGTTTTTCCAATCTTATGCTGGTATAGTCACTATTTTATCAGTCGTCTATTGTTCGTTTATGATTTCCCACTTTAACAAAAAGCTCGATACGGCTACTGATGAAAGAAGAGATTTGTTGGCAACTCTATTTAATGTTGATGAGATGGGAGCGAGAGACCCAGAACTCATGACCAACGCACACGCGTCTATCATTTATTACAAAGGATATGCGTATGAAATATCCTCTGATGGTAAAGCAGACAAACGCCAAATGAACCAACAAGAAATGGAGTTATATAACGTCAGTGAAGAACCACTCAAGATTGAAGAAAAGGAACAAGAAGAAAATAAAGAGTTAGAATTTGATGATTCTAACCAAGACAAAGACATCAGCGATTCAGCTGATGAGCAAGGAGAATAATTATTATGATTAGACCTTATATTACAAGAAAGAACTTAATTGCTATAGCAATCGCTTCCTTATATGCATGTTTATTCGTTTTTGTCGGTTTATGTTTAACCGCGAACGAAGACACCGTGATTGCAGAAACAAATCTGTTCTTAGGTTTGGCGAAAGCCATGGGTATGCAACAAGTTGCATTAGCAGGCGCAAACGGGGTGATATCGCTCGTTTTAACTGCTGTTTATATCGTGGTGATCGTCGTCGGTCTTATCTATGTAAGACGATTCCAAGTAATTAACAATATTCCATGGAAGAACTGGAAATTATGGTTAGCTTATGTTGGCGTGGTTGTTGTTTCAATCCTCGTCTCTATTGGCTTAACTTTAATCTTCACACTCGATAATATTGGTAGTTTCGGCTATATGATGACTTTAACTGGTGAATCCCTTGCTATCACCACCATAGTCGGAATCGGAATTGCTACAGTTGTATTAGCTATTTGCATGCTTTATGTCAACTTCAAGAAAGTTAACAAACCTTATGAATTCTTTAAGAGTGATCGCTTTGATGATTTAGGCGAAAAATACGAAGATGATACAGAAGGTAATGTCATCTCATCATTTGATGATGGCGATGAACAACAAGAAGCAAACGGTCAAGCAGGATCTGGCGTTTATGGCGCTGGTGAAGGTATTGGCGGGCAAGCTTCTCTTGCAGACAACGATAAAGCTAGAGAACTCGATGATAGAGAAAAAGTCTTCCCAGGATTATCCAAGCTCGACGTTGAATACGATGGCTACTCCATCGAATCCATCCCAAGTGATGAAATCAACCTCGAACAATTAGTGACTAGATTTAGAAACTATTTAGCCAAAGAAGAACAACTCTACTACGACATTGATACATTGCGTATCTTCATCTCTGGTTTAAACGCTACAAGATTAAGTATTCTCGAAGGTTTATCTGGTACAGGTAAATCATCCTTACCAAGATATTTCGCTAAATTCATTAACGCTAACGTTACATTCTTACCTGTCCAAGTGACTTGGAGAGATAAGACCAGTATCTTAGGTTACTTCAACGACTTCTCAAAGATTTATAATGAAACAGACTTCTTATTAAAACTTTATGAAGCATCTTATAATCCTGATGCTGTCCATATCTTCGTTCTCGATGAAATGAACATCTCCCGTGTTGAATACTACTTCGCGGACTTCTTAAGTGTTCTTGAATATCCAAGCGATCAATGGAAGATCAGAATTATCCAATTACCATATGGCTTCGTTCCACCAGCCAAATTAGAAGATGGTTATATTACTATCCCAGAAAACAGTTTCTTCGTCGGTACCGCCAATAAAGACGATAGTACATTCTCAATCGCCGATAAGGTTTACGACAGAGCGACTGTTATCGCATTCGATAACCGTAATGAACCATTCGAAGTTAAAGGTGAATCTAGTCCAATTAGAATGTCCTATTCTAAACTCAAGAGCTTATTTGAAGGCGCTTTAAAAGACGAATCCAACAAGATGAATCAGAACGACTACGATAAACTCTATAAGATTACAGACTACATCTACGAGCAATTCGAAGTGGCATTTGGTAACCGTGTTATGAACCAAATCGAAGCCTTAGTGCCTGTGTTTGTGGCATCCGGCGGCAAGAAAGAAAACGCTTTAGACTTCATCTTAGCGAGAAAAGTTTTAATTAAATTAGAAGGTAGATTCGAAGAATTCGTCAAACCTGCCTTAAAGAACATTCTTGATTTAATTGACAATACTTATGGGGCCAAAGAATTCCCACTTAGTAGAAAGCAACTCAATAGCTTAATGAGAAAACTCTAATACTCATGAAAAGAAGCGAAGAAGTCAATTTAACTAATCAAATTGCCCTCATCCAAGCTTTTGGCAAAAAACATAAAGAATTAGAAAGCTTCTATAAGAACATCGATAAACTCGAACTTGTCTAAGTACAGGATTTATCGTTTGAAAAAGATATCGAGTTCTTTAAAGAATTAACATTCATTCTTTCCGTTATTCTCTCCATCATTGCTAAGCCACATCTTAGTCATAGAAGAGATGAGATTTTAGCCAGAAGTGGCGAAGTGAGCACTATTAGCGAAGAAGATTTTCAAAAAACTCTCCGTGATTCTTCAATATGGAAAGATCAGGGTACAGGAAGACTGTTACCTGAATACCTTTATTACCATCAATATGAAGATGAAATTAAGATTTATGAAAATGTCTTTATCGTGCATTTAGTCAATGAGATTTCTCTTATCGCTGACCACTACTCATCCTTATATCTATCCTTATTGAACGTCGCTAATATCAATAACGATGAGTTACTTCAAGATAACTCCGCGCAGTTAAAAGCGATGGACGCAGTAAACTTTGTCAATAGACGTATTGACTTAGTGAAGAGTACTTACTTCTATAGAGAAGTTAGTAAGAGTAAGAACAAACCAAAGGTTTTCTACCCCACTAACATCTTATTGAAAGATAGACTCTACAACATCTGCTTTAAGTTCTATAAGAAGATGTATGTCTATGATGAGAAGAATACCCTAAACGATCACCTATTTACTTATTATTTTGTTTTATTACTAAAGATATTGCGCGCGAAGAATTTTGAATTAACAGGCAATGCTAATAAGATCATGAGCGCTAATAATTCAATTTCTGTCCCAGATAGTATCATCTTCTCTCACGATGACTATAGCATCAATGTAGAAGCCTACTCCAAAGCGCGTATGTTCATCTTAAGTTACCAGGATAAAGGTGATGATGCGAAGAGCGAACACCATCTCTATATTGAAGGAGATACAACACTACAAGATGTCGTGGTTCCTCCATTAGAGGAAAGAATATTCTCCATTGAATATCTCTCCTTATGGCATAGAAGTTTGGTGGATAGCAACGGGAAGATCGAAACACTCAACACCACTTTAGAAAACGAAGAAAAGATGTTAGAAACCATCATTGATAGTCATCACTATGTGGTTTCTGGTAGTGAAAGAGTCTATTCCTCTTATTGCCCATCCTGTAAAAACAAAAACATTGTCGAGCTTAACGGCTATTATAGATGCCCAGACTGTGGAGCAATATATAAATTCTTAAAAGCCGAGGGTGAACAAAATAACAGTCGCATCGTATTTGCGAGATTAAATAATTATGGAAGAAAATAAACCAATCAACGAAAACGTTGAACTAAATGATTTACCAAAAGAAAAGAAAAGAACCATTTTAATCGTTGAAGACGAAGATATTTCTTTTGATATCTTAAGCACTATGCTTAAGGACAAATACGAAATCATCAGAGCCGTTAACGGTGAAGAAGGCTTACAAATCATTAGAAAAGACGCGAAGGAATTATCCTTAGTGCTCTTAGATTTAATGATGCCTGTCATGGATGGTTTTACATTACTCAAAAGTAAGTCCGCCGAAAGAAGAATTACCAATATTCCAGTTATTGTCTTGACAAGTGAAAGACATATGGAAGTTGAAGCTCTTAAATTAGGCGCAATTGACTTTATCAAAAAACCTTTTGAAAGCGCAGAAGTTATTCAAGCTAGAGTGGACAGAATCGTGGATCTCTATGAGAGACACCATATTAAGACCACCGATGAAGATGAAGACGCTCCTGCCATTAGAATCGTAGACTTATACAAATCCTATGGTCCAAAGGAAGTTTTAAAAGGTCTTAACTTAGAAGTTTATAAAGGTGAATTATTTGGTTTTATTGGTCGTAATGGTATTGGTAAATCAACCACTATCGACTGCGTGATTGGCGTTAAGAAATTTAATTCTGGTGAAATTGAAATTGAAGGCTATTCCATTACTGAAGAACCTTTAATTGCCAAGAGTAGATTTGGTTATGTCGCTAGTGAACCAACATGCTATGAAACAATGACTGGTTATGAATACTTAGAATTCATTGCCTCCATCTATCAAATTAGCGAAGCAGAATTCGCAGCGAACGTTAATTACTTAACAAAACGTTTAGTTTTAACTGATGAAGACTTAAGCAAATACATTTCTTCCTATTCTCATGGCATGAAGCAAAAACTTTGTTTAATTGCTTCCTTACTTAACAATCCTGATGTCTGGATTTTAGATGAACCGACCGTTGGTTTAGACATCATGGCGGTCGAAGAACTTAAAAAGATGATGCGTGAATACGCTAATCACAATAAGTGTGTCTTTATTACTTCCCATAACATCGATATCATTTCTAAGATTTGTGACCGTGTCGCAATCATTAATGATGGTAAAGTTGTTGAACTCATGGACTTAAATAAAGATCCTAACAAGAGATTACAATTAGGCCGTATCTTCTTAAATATTTTTGGAGCTAATCAATAGTGCTTTCTTTAATTGCAAAAGATTTTAAACTTCTCTTCTCTGGCAATTCACAAAACAAGGTCAGTAAGTTTTTAAGTTACTTATTTGCGCTTGTTGTGGGTATTTTATTCATTGTCATTGAAGTTTATCTTTTCCAAGCCATTTTCAATAAGATGGAAGCCGTTAGAGGGGCATCTAGTAGTTACTTCTCCTTATTCCTATTTATTATTTCTACTTTATTAACAGTATTCTGCGTGTTCACATGTATGAAGTTATTCTTCAACAGTGAAGACAATACCAAGTTAGCAGCACTTCCTATTAGCGATACAAAGATTGTTGTTTCTAAACTTATCTTCTTATTTATCACAATGTACGCGATGAATTTAGTGTTCAATTTACCGTTATTCATCACCTATGGTGTTATCTACAAGAAGATGTTTAGTTTCTACTTCAATGCTGTATTTTATCCAGTATTACTATTCTTCTTCCAAGCGGGTGTTGCCCTATTACTTGTTTATCCAGTCAAACTTGGACTCAACTTCTTAAAGAAGCATATCATTATTCAATTTATCACCGTGTTTGTTGTGGCCTTTGGTTTAGCGTATTTATATTCCTTAGCCCTCAACTTATTCATCAACATGGTAGCGAATAACAACATTAGTCAAATCTTCACCACTGAAGCGATTAACAACGTTAAGAACGCTTCTAAAGCGATGATTCCTGTTACTTTCTTAGTAGAGGCATTCGTCAATCACTCTAGAAGTTCTATCTTCCCATCTATTGCTATTTCTTTAGGTGTATTCGTAATTGGTTTAAGCGTTGCTATCTATTTCTATAACAAATTCTTACAAAACAATAGAACAGATACAGGTTCAATTAAGAAAGAAAAGCTTAAGGTTGAATCCCCAAGAAAAGCCCTTATCAAAAAAGAATTAGTGTTACTCCTTAGAAACTCTAATTTCATCTTCTCATTTACTGGTTTATTAATGGTTGAGCCATTCCTTAGTTATTTAGTCATTAAGTCAATGAACACCATCTTTACCAGTGGTTCTCTTGCTTACTATTTAGCAAGTGTTCCAAATATCGTTGCCTTCTTAGATGTCATGTTAATGATGTTAATTTCTGCGATTATCTTCCAAGGCGCAAACTCATATATTACAAACGAAAACAAAGCCGTTAGATTAATGAAATCCATGCCAATTAGTTTATTTGAACAATTAGCGATTAAGGTCTTAATTCCATTAGCCTTATCTTTAGCATTCTTATTTATTAGCTATCTTGTCTTAGCGGTTACTTTAACATTGTCTATTATTCCATTCCTCTATGGATTGATCATAAATGCTATCTTCATTATCACTCTTGCTATTGTTTCTCTATTCGAAGAACTCAAGGTGAAGAGAAACGCTACCAAGAATACCTTATTATCAGGTGTTTATACTTACGTAGTTCCAACAGTTTACTTCTTAGTGGCACTTCTTTTCTGCTACTTCAAAGTGAACTACAATCTTACATTCCTTATGGGTCTAGTTATCGTAGTTTTATTCCTAGTCCCATATATGATTCATTTTAAAGAAAGGGTCAGCGAACAATTCCTTTCTTTGGAGGTAGCTAACTAATGGCCTCTAAGAAGAATTTAGTCGTGTTACTCATCATGCCTTTCGCTATATCCATTCTTTCGTTTACCGCGATTAATATGACTTTCAATTTAATCGATAACGATATTTTAGATATCGACTGGAAGTATAACGATAATGAATCATTTGCTTTAATTAACGACCAATACGCACATAAGTTAAGTGCGATCGCAATTAACGATAGAAATTACCCAACCGCTCAACAATTGGTGTGGGGTGTTTATAACGCTGATGCGGGTGATGAAACACCACATGCTGAAATTGTAACTAGAGGTAAAGATTCATTCTTACACACCTTAAGCGTTGGTAATGTTGTTATCACGGTCAGTAACGATAAGGGCAATGTCCAAAAGAAAATGAACGCTATTATCTACAGCGGTAACGTCATTGTCTTTAATACTAAAGTTAAAGGTTCGCAAAACAATGTAGACTCCACCGCCTATTACGGTGAATACGATATCAATCAGCAAGGCTCAAAGGTTTTATCATCGTTTGAGTATGTTTTATCGAGCGAATGCTTAAACGGCGATTCTAAGGCCGTTTTGAAAGATAACTCCAATAATGTGGAAGTTGATGAAACTAAGAATCTCGTTAAATTCAAAACTCATGGTGATGCCTACCTCACATTCGGATTTGATAATCCTTCATATACAGAAACAACTTCTTATGTGTTTAAGATTGTTGAAAACGGCGTTAATGTCTATAGCTATGATGATCTCATGTACTGCACTAATAAGAGCAGAAACGGCGGAGATATCGTTGTTATGAGAAGAAACTTAGAATCTTATAACAATACGTTCATTTTAGACGCTAACGGCAAGAGTACAGGCGCCAAGAAGAGTGCGCAAACCGAATTATTCGGTAATTATAAAAACGGTAAATACACATTCAAAAACGATATTTATCAATTCGAAACAAAATATAACCAAGAATACATCAAACAATGGAATGAATTTGCTAGAGCAAATGCTGGTTATAAAACTGTTTCTAATTTAGTTAATGTTGGTATCCACGTTACTAAGGACTTCTATGGTAATGGTTATACCATTAACTTACACAATTTAACTTATCCATATCAAACAATGAGTGTTATTGACCAAGATGGTAATGCACAAATTGTTCCACAATTAAGTGATGAGAATTTATTCAGAGGACCACTTCCATATTACACATTAGGTGATCCAAACAACATGCCATTAGTGACTGCTTATGGTCAAGATAACATTGGTATGTATGTCGAAGGTGAAAACATCACCATTAATGACTTAGTTATTAAGAACTGTGACTTTGGCAATAACTTAGCTAACTTAGATACAGTTGGTACAGTTATGGAAGTTTACGGTTCCGATATTACAGTTAAGAATTCTAGATTATCTAACGGTAAGACCGTGTTTAGAAGTTTTGGTGACAAGGAAAATGAAAACCATAATATCGTATTAGATAATGACATGATTTCTTACTCTAGAAACTTCTTAGTGAGCACTGGTAACTACCACTTCAACAAAGTTGATGGCTCAAGAAGTTATCAATTCGTCCACGAAGATGGGCACCGTCAAATGAGAAATATTGATGAGTATTTGGCCGCGAATGGCGAAGGCCAAGCAAAGTCAGATGGCGACCAAGCTCTTATCAATTATTTGATGGGCGAAGATAAAGGATACTTATTAGAAAGTATGAGATCCATTCAAGCCGGATTAGACCTCAAGAAACCTGCCGATAGATATTATGGTGACTTAACAATCAAAGATGTCCAATTCTATCGTTCTGGTATTTCTAGCATTGCGTTTGAATCATTATTCAATGGTCCATTCTTATATAACGCTACTCCAACATTAGTTGGTGAAATATTCTCACTGGCTGAAGGAAAAATAGATAATTCATCATTAGTTCCATTACTTCCTAAAGAAGTAGGTGGCATTTCTTATCCAGTTGAGGTAAAATTATTTGGTGGAACGAAGTTTTATGACTATAAAACTTCAAATCTCCTAGATATCAACGGTTTAGTAGGTGAAAACATCTCCACAATCATTGGTACATATGCACCAGAATACGCAGACCTCATAACGCTAGATAAAATCTTCCCAATTAAGGATGTTTTGTTGGATGAAGGCGGTAGCAAAGGGGCTGTTCTCAATAAAGATGGTTCCAAAAACATCAATGTTCCAATAGCCTTCTATGGGGGCGGACTCAATACGTCTAGGGTAATCTGTGATGACTCATTCACCTATAAAGATCACCTAATTAATATCGACGGAGATGAAAGCAATGTTGATGCATTAGACGTTGACTTCTTAAAGGCATATGCCAAAATTCCACAAGCAGAAGGCGGAATGATGGCAAACGCTGCGAACATTGTTCTCAAATGTGTGACAATCGTTTCTGGTTTCAATCCATTCAAATTCGCATTAGCTAAAGGTGATGGCTACTTATACGGAGAAGCGCCAAAGGTGCAAGATCTCATTGATAACGCAAAATAAAGGAGAAAAAGATTATGAAAAAACTATTCAAAGTATTGGCAATATCTACAATGTGCTTAGGCATGCCACTTTTAAACGCTTGCTCTTTCTTTAGAAGCGGAAACAATGAAGAAACAGGTATTAAAGAAATCCTTGTTGATTACGATGAAGAAGGGAATGCCTTAATCACCATAAATTACACAGACAAGCATAAACAACCAGTTACTTTCACCATTCCTAAAGGTACAGATGGTGAAGTCGGTACTGGTATCAAAAAAGTTGATTATGATCAAGATGAATATGGTGCCACAACAGTCACCATCTCATTCACCGGCGACAAGTTAGAACCAGTTAGTTTCGTTTTAGCTCCAGGCAAAAGCATTTCTGATGTCAAATTCGACACAGATGACGAAGGCAACACATTAATTATTTTCATTGATAGCGATGGGAATGAATTGTCCCCTATTACAGTCTTTAAAGGTGACACAGGCGAACAAGGTAACGGAATCGTTTCTATCATTCCAAATTACAATCCTGATGGAAGCGCTACACTAACAATTACTTTAGATGATGAATCTGAATACTACGTAGAAATACCAGCTCCTAAAGAAGGCAGAGGCATTGTCTCCATAGTCACAAGAAAAGAAGGCACAAAGTTTTATCTAACAATCAACTATAACGACAACACAACAGATGAAATTAGTTTTGATGTTCCGCCAAGTTGGACAACAGGTTATTCCAAACCAGGTAACAGCGAAGGTTATGATGGTGATTACTATTTTGATATTGCTCACGATATCATTTACATCAAAGAAAATGGCGTTTGGAATGTCGCGGTCGATTTCGCCACGAATGCACAAGAATATAACGTTACTTTTGATTTAAATGATACAAACGCAGAGCCAGCTTCTTTAGTTGGTCAAAGATCATACATTATTAATAGAGGAGAAACATTCTACTCCTCTAACTATACATTACCAATCGCTTCAAGAAGCGGTTACACCTTTGGTGGATGGTCCACTTCGAAAACACCAAATCCAACAAACGGACTATTTACTGATTTAACACCAGTATTGTCTAACATGACGTTATACGCAATTTGGAACGATTAGTAAAAACATTCAGCAATTCATAGAAAGGAGAACTAGATGGCAAGACAAAAAAACAAACAAAAAACAATAACCTGGGTGCTAATGTTTTTGTTCACTTTCGTCCTAGGTATTTTTGCTATTATGGGCATTACTAATGTTGGTTATGCCGAAAAAACTGGTTCTCTAACTGTAGATGGATTAACAGCCACCGAATCAGCGGCATCTGGAACAACAAAATGGGAATTAAACGGTACTAGCATTACTGGTACAGCTACTGGAAAAGCAGCGACAACGGGTTGTAATAGTACTCCTGCTTCATCAGCGACGTCCACCCTTGCTTTAAAAAACACAAAAGGCCAAACCGCCAAACTTAGTTTCAGCTATTCTGTGACCTTAAATAGTGGAACGGTATTAATCGATGGGCAATCAAAAACGTCTTCTGGAACATATGGCCCTACCGACATTGCCAACAACGAACAAATAACAGTTGTCATTACCTCGGCAGAAGGCGCGAGCACCACAACCGTAAACATTACCTCTCTTAGTTTAATCGTTGAAGCACAAATCACAGGTACTTTCTTGCCTGCCTCAAGTGGAGGGACATATACAGTCAACGGAAATTCTGTTTCTTCGCAAACAACAGTTACACAAATGTCAACTGCACCATTTACGCTGATAGCCTCTCCTGCATCTGGCTATGAGTTCTATGGATGGCATGTTCACACATCGATTTCTGGTATAGATGACGTCAACGTGCAATCTAGAGAAAGTACTTTTGATTTATATAGAGATGCTGCTTTCTATGTGAAGCCAGAGTTCATGAGAATAGGAACAGCTGTTTTCTCGGTCAACGGCACATTATTTAATGATTTAAATAAGGCCAACAATGCTGCTTCGAATGCCAGCAATAAGCAAATTATTTTAGCAGCTGATGGAACTCTATATGAAGGGTCATATACAATTGCATCTGGAGTCACATTGTTAATTCCATTTGACGCTATTAACACAATGTATACAACAGAACCTACATTTGTTAATTCCTATGCAACACCAACTAAATATAGAGAATTAACAATGGTTTCAGGAGCATCAATAACGGTTAATGGCGCTATTAGTGTTTCGTCTCAGGTTTCAAATTTAGGCCAATATCAAGGCACCCCGGGTGCGCCAACAGGACCTGGTGGAAGAATCAATATGCTTACTGGAAGCACAATCACCATTAACAATAAAGGAAACCTATATTGTTGGGGGTTCATTTACGGTGATGGTTTAGTCGAAGCCAAATCTGGTTCAACTGTTTACGAATGCTTCCAAATGAGAAATTATAGAGGCGGCAGACAGTCATCTGGCCTTAATGGCAACAGTTATAAAGTGTTCTTCTTCACTTTGTATTTCGTGCAAAATATTGAATGTACATTGAAAATCAATAGTGGCGCTAGCGAAAAACTTTCAACAGGTGTTTATGTTAGTAGCAGCGCTTACAAAGCAAGCTTTGATTTCATTGGTTCATCAGCAGGTTTATTTAGATTAAACGGTGGGTACATTACTAAGAAGTACGATGCAGCTACCGATATGTTAAAAGTTGATGCATATAATACAACATTGGCACTATCATCAATCAGTCTATCGATTGGTGTTAGCATCAACTCCGCTAACTACGTTTTACCTATTACTCACAATATAGAAATCAATCTACATCAAAACACCACTGTTACAACCAATCAGGACTTAGTGTTTTTGCCAGGCACAGTTATGAACATTGATGAAGGCTCAACATTCTGTATTGGTAACAATAAGAGTGTTTACCTTTACGATAAAGATGATTGGAGAACATACGGTTCGCAAGACTTCTATCCTGTTCAATATACCGTTGCTAATGGGTATTTTAAAAAGAGCAATACTGGTTCAGGCACATCGTGGATAAGAACTCAAGCAAGTCTTTTAGACGCTGAGATTGATATTAATGGAACAATCGAAGTTGAAAGTGGAGCTCATTTTTATACGACAACCGGCGGCGCTTATATCCACTCATCTGGAAAAACTGGCAAGATTACTTTTGCAAGTAAATCAAACGATAGTGTCATTCACTACATGAGTGGCCACAAGGATACAACATTAAGTGCTACCATTTACTATGATGGTGCAACTGCCGACAACAGCACTCAAACCCCTACCACCGTTGTAAACGCTATTTTAACAAATGGTGATGGTTCACATTACGCCGAAGACGTGGTCGCTGGCCAAACAATTGAGTATGATGCCTCCAAGGATAAGTGGGGAAAGGGCAGTGTTGAAGAGACAACCATTCACGTTCACTTTAGGGATAATGAGAATCCAAGTAATTCATACGATGACTCTTACGTTTATCCAACAGAAACATTCACTTTCCCAACTCAATCAGAAGCTGGTTTTACTAATGTGAACGAATATAAGTTAAGAAGATGGGTAAATGACGATAATGAGATTTACACACCTGGATTTGAATTTGAAGGTGATCTTGAAGACGATATTACTTTCTATGCTTATTATGGTGGTTGGTTAACAGACAGTGATAACGTCACTTCATATATGTATAAGACCTCAGACAGCACAGAAACATACCCATATGGAAAAGCCACAGTTGAAGAGATTAATGGCAACGGACAAGAAACATATTTGTTTGAGCAAAATGGTGTTTTATCAGGCGACACAAAGATTTTATTTTACTCCTCACAAACATATACTGGTGGAGATAATAAATACTATTACTTTGAAAATGGTGTGCTTGGCAGAGATGCTGGCGTTGTCTATTCAGGTTTAACAATTATTCCTGAAGCGTTGTACTACATACAAGACGATGGAACAGCGCTTTGTGACTGTGTAACATATCTTTCAACGAATTTAAACGGTCTGCTTGCGCCAGGCTATTATCAAATTGCTGCTGATGGTAAAATACTTACTCACAATGCACCTGATCACATCACAGATGATTTAGTTTACGATAGTGATAACCATCTTACATTAGGATATGGTTTATTCTGCCTCTCAAGTGAAAATCCAAAACATTTCTACTATTGTAGGCAAGATGGATCATTAGTAAAGAACCAAACATTCTATGTGACAAAAACAAATGGTTGCTGGGTTAAATTCGGTTCTCAAGACGCAATCACAATCGAAGAAGGCCTTTATTACTTCGATGAAAACGGATACATGTGGTACGGAAACAATATTTTAGATGAAAACGCTCCTGTTGAATTTGGTGTTATTGTTACAGGCAATTTCAGCGGTACATCGGTGACAATAGGAGGTGGCAACTAATATGAAGAAAAGGTTTTTAACAGGCTCATTAGTTAGCATCTCTGCCATCCTGTTATCTTGCATTGGAGCAATTTCTGTCGGATTCGCTTCATGGATTATTGCTCAAGAAACAGATTCAGTTACCACTAATGGCATTATCAATGCTGATACCATTGACACTAACATTAAAGGTGTGACAATTAGTGGGGAACCACTTATTATTGGTCACTATCACTTTGATGATGGAAATGGCGTTTACTCCGATACTGCTAACTTAGTGTATAAAATTAGCTATGATGTCAGCGAGATTTCATTGACTGGTACAAGCGCAATGAGCTTAAAAGGTTCGTTGTCATTTGGAGATGGTTTTGCTCTATTTAAGAGCGATTATTTCGGTGCGGCTACATATGATTCATCAGCTTTATCTTATAGTTATCACACCAGTAACACCGCTATTGAATTCACATTCTCTCAAACCATTGGAAATGACGATATTTACAATAAGGAATTAGTTTTCACTATTAATAACAAAATGATTGCTAAATATGGTTCTCAAATGGCGGGAGACTCGTTCTATTTAAGATTGGAGGTTGAATAATATGAAAAGAAATACGATTAAAGTTCTATCATTGTTCATCATCCCTATCTTAGCAATTAGTGCATCTGTAGTCGCTGTTACCGCTTTCTGGAAAGATTCCATTAAGAATGATTCCGCTGAAGTCGATCAAAGACTATACACTATTGAATTTAATAACAACGGCGTCCAGTACTGTGATCCATACGAAGGTCTAGAGTTTAATTCTGGTTTTGAAATGCCTATAATTGCAGTCGAAGGTTTTGAAGGCTGGACAGTATCATCAAATGGCACAGGCACAGTCTATATTGGATACCACACCTTAAACGAATTCTCTAGTATCATCAACAGCGCAAACGCTTTAACGCTTTACGCAAAATACAGCAGTTAATTAGAGTAATAAAAAACTAGTGCGACCACTAGTTTGCAGCTTCTAAATTCTGCTCTTGATTACCACCGTCATCGGTGGTTTCTTTTTTCTTTCTAAACTTATCAAATGGGAAGAAGAAAAAGAATAGACCGACAACAAACATGACAAAGGCATGAATGGCTAACGATGAAATGCCCCAAAATAGCTTTTCATTGTCTCTAAAGAATTCGAGAACAAATCTTGTAGATCCAAATAACATGAGCATCAAAGCATAAGCTTTTGATTTGCCAGAGTAGTCAAAGCTCTTTGCTCTCAGAATGGCAATTACAGCTACAGCAACCGCAACGCTGGCCTCGATTGGTTGAAGCGGAAAGCGATAATCTCCAGTTGCAGGATTCCAAATACCATATTGCCATGGATATCCGCAGCAGCAGCCTTCAAAAATACAACCGAAGTGAGCAACGCCATGAACGATGCATGGGATTGGTGCGACAAACTCAATCATCTTGTGGTAATCGATTTTATAAAGTTTAGCAAAAGGCAAACCAATAAATGGTACCCAAATAAATAATCTAACAATGTTGTTACCCCATGCTTTAAAGCCAGATTCAATCCAGAATTGAACCCACATGAAGCCATAGGCCAAAGGGAAAACAGTTAAAACAAATGCGAATGTTCTCCACCACTTAAGACCATATTTTTTATAGAAAAACACAGCATAAAGTATTGTGGCTAAAAAACCAAATACATGAAATAAATAATATAAAACTGGATTTGCTTCAAACATAGTTGTTATTATTCCTCAAAAGTAATCTTTTGACTATTTATTATTATATAATACCTTAATAAATATACAATTATAGAAGTTTTAAATATATAACTTCTTAAGTGCTTCAATAAAGAATTTTAATCTATCCATGCTAGCAGCGTAGCTCACTCTAACATAGCCTTCACCACTATCACCGAATGCTGTTCCTGGAACAACTAAGACATTATATTCATTTAAGAGTTTTAAGCAAAAGTCTCTAGAAGATAATCCATATTTCTTTATTGAAGGGAATAAATAGAATGCTCCTTCAGCATTAAAACATTTAATACCTAATTCTTTAAATGAAGATAATAGGTATTCTCTTCTTCTATTATATTCAGCGCACATTTTTTCAACATCAGGGATACATCCATCTAATGCTACTTTAGCAGCGTATTGTGCTACTGTTGGGGCACTTAAAGTCATATATTGTTGAATCTTTAATATTTGATCTAAAACATGTTGAGGAGCGCACACAAAGCCTAGTCTCCAACCAGTCATAGCAAAAGCTTTAGAAAAACCATTTATTAAGATAGTTCTTTCTTTCATACCTGGTAATGAGGCTATAGAAGAATGTTTTCCTGTATAAGTTAATTCAGCATATATTTCATCAGATATAACATATAAATCATTTTCTAAAATAATAGGCGCAATATCTTCTAAATCTTTTCTAGTCATAATAGCCCCAGTTGGATTATTGGGGAAAGATAAGAAGACCGCTTTTGTTTTAGGAGTAATATATGCTTTTAATTCTTCTTTAGTTAACTTAAAGTTATTTTCTTCTTTTAATGGTATGACTACTGCTTTACCACCACACATTTCAATATCAGGGATATAACAAATATATGTTGGTTCAGTAACAATGATTTCATCTCCTGGATTAATGATGCTCATTAAAGCCGCAAGAATACCTTGGGAACTACCAGCGGTTAGTATCATTTCATCAGCATCATAATTAATATCAAACCTATCTAATAAATATTTAGATATTCTTCTTCTTAAAGAAGGCAATCCTTGATTAGATGTATAAAATGTTTTACCTCTAGTTAATGAATCTTTACCAGCTTCAATAATTGGTAAAGGAGTAGTAAAGTCAGGTTCACCAACGCCTAAAGACACTACTTCAGGTCTTTCGCTAGCGTAGTTAAAATATTCTCTAATACCAGAGGGTTTCATTTTAACGATGAGACTAGATATTGGCTTCATAGATTGAAAATATTATGTATCAAATCTTTTTCTATATAAAGAAAGAATTATCTTTTTAGCATCTTTTCAGCAATGCCAATGAAAGCATAGTTATTAGCGCCTTTTACTAGGTTATAAGGATCATTTAATTCTTTCGCGGTCTTATAGATGTTGCTAAAGATATTAGCCATAATTTCTTTTAAGCGATTATCAACTTTTTCAAAAGACCATTTTTCATTTCTTTTGTTTTGTTCGATTTCTAAACCTGATACAGCGACTCCACCAGCATTACTGGCTTTACCTGGAGAATAGATAACTTTATTTTTAATAAATAAGTTTGCCGCTTCAATGGTACATGGCATATTGGCCCCTTCAAAGACCCCTATTACACCATTACTAATTAATTTCTTCGCATCATCTTCATCTAATTCAAATTGTGTCGCGCATGGAAAAGCGACATCGCATTTGATAGACCAGATGTCTTTTGTATCTAAGACTATTACTTCTTCTTTAACTAAGTCTTTATATTCTTTGATTCTTCCTCGTTTATCTTCTTTGAGTTCTCTTAAGATTTCAAAGTTAATACCACTTGGTACATAGATAGTATTAGAGGAGTCATTCATCGCGATAACTATGGCGCCTAGTTCAGTGACCTTTTTTAGACAATATAAGGCGACATTCCCACTTCCAGAGACAATTACTCTCTTTCCCTTTAAATTTGTCTTAGAATAGGTTTTTAGGGCCTCTAAAGCAAAATAAGTAACTCCAAAGCCAGTAGCTTCTGTTCTACATAAAGATCCACCTAAATCTAATGGCTTACCAGTTAAGGAACAATCTGCTTTGCCTGAATATAATTTATAAGCTTCATAGAGGTATCTTATCTCTCTAGCACCCACACCTATATCACCAGCGGGTACATCCTTATCTACGCCTATATATGGATATAATTCTTTCATAAAGGCATAGCAGAAGTTTTTAACTTCATTATCACTTTTCCCTTTAGGGTCAAAGTCACTACCACCTTTTGCCCCACCCATTGGTAAAGTAGTTAAATAGTTTTTAAATATCTGTTCAAAACCTAAAAACTTTAAAATTGATAAATTAACACTTGGATGGAATCTTAATCCACCTTTATAAACACCATTAACATTATTAAACTGCACTCTATAACCCTTATTAGTGTGTTCTATATTATTATGATCTAACCATTTAACATCAAAAGTGATGATATTATCTGGTTCAACAATCTTCTCTAATACATCTTTATATTTAGGATTATTCACGACTGAGTCATCTAATGAAGAAAACATTTCTTTTAAAGCGGTTTGAAATTCTGGTTCGTTTTGGTATTTGTCTAAATTCATATTAAGAAAATATTATCATAATCTTTTAATTTAATATCGATACTTTTTTTGATAAAATATACTCAATAAAGGAGCATATATTAATGTCAACATTAGAACAAATCAAGG
>JAEEGL012498687.1_pt1 | contig 27215 bp, 15 predicted proteins | sample 9134231 | NCBI WGS metagenome assembly JAEEGL01 (sample SAMN16246548, study PRJNA631951) | gut metagenome | biome: gut microbiome; feature: rumen; material: fiber-attached | host: Bos | place: Iran: Karaj | collected 2018-10 | reverse complement strand
GCTATTCGTGAGCTGTCGTTCCAATTCCGACCGCGACAACGCGGGTTTATACAGGTCCCGGCACTTCGCCAGCACCGCCTGGACCGTTGGATCCTCCTTGCGAATCTGGGCAAAGGTCAATTCACGGCCGTCCCGCTCAAAAACCTCTTCCGCTTCATCCACCCGCCCCTCCAGAAAACTATAAGCCAACTGCACGGAGGTGACGTATTCCGACAGCCGTTTCCGATAATAGCATGTCTCCATCTCGCTCATAGCTCTATCCCCCGATCCAATCACGTGCAAAATGCAGCCGCTCCATACATGTCCCGCCGCCCCCCTCCTGCCCCCGGCCCCCTCGCGTCTCCTGGGCTCACCTGATTTCTCTCCAATCTACCTTCTTGAAAATAACGCGTGGCTGAACTTCCGTGCGTCTTCCATTATACAGAATGACGAGGTGGCAGTCCCCTGCCACCTCGCCCTCCCCCGTCACTTTTGCTCAGTCTCCTTCTGAGGCTGCGAATCCTGCGTCTTCTTGTTCCAGAACTCTTCCTGATCTTTGCTCAACTTCACAATTTGCTCTTGAGCATCAGTAAGCAACTTTTGAAGTTGCAATTGCTTATCGCGTTCAATGCGGTAGATCCGCGAATGCTCTGCATTCAGTTTGCCCACCATCGCATCGTACTCCGTCTTGCTCTTCTCCAACAAAGCCTTCAACTCAGCCGCCATCTGATTCCGAATGCGTTCCAATTGCAACCGCGCCTCGTCGCGCTCTCTCCGCGCCTGGTCGCGCTCTTCTCTTGCCTGCTTTATTTGTTGCGCCGGGTCGGCAACCTTCGGATCCGCGCCTGGTTGCTGAGGAGCGCCAGATGGATTGGGCTGACTGGGCGTTATCCTACCCCGCAAATCGTCGCGCTCCTTCCGTGCTTGATCGCGCTCCACGATTGCTTGATCGCGCTCCTTCTGTGCCTGGTCGCGCTCTTTCTGTGCCTGTCCACGCTCCAGTTTTGCCTGGTCGCGTTCCTGCTGCATCTGGTCGCGTTCCGCCTTCATCTGGTCACGCAGTTGATTTGCCTGGTTCAACTGCTGATTCAACCTAACCACTTCTTTTTGCGAATCCGCAAGTTCTTCCCTTGCACGATCCAACTGCTGGTTCGTATTTGCGAGTTGTTGACGCGTCTGAGCCAACTGTTGCCGTGCCTCATCACGTTCGATCTGCATCTGCCCCAACTGACTCCGCGCCTGGTCGCGCGCCTGTTTCGCCTGGTCGCGCTCCTGTATCGCCTGGTCGCGCGCCTGTATCGCCTGGTCGCGCTCCTGTATCGCCTGGTCGCGCGCCTGTTTCGCCTGGTCGCGTGCATGCTCGGCTTCCTCAGCACGGGCGACCGCCGCATCACGCGCCTTCTCAGCCGCAGCCTTCGCCTTCTCAGCATCCTCAGCACGGCGGTTCGCATCCGCAAGCTGCCCTTCGGCCTTCTTGACACGGGCAATCGCTTCGTCACGCGCCTTTTCGGCATCGGCCCTCGCCTGCTCCGCCTCCTTGACTTTTCGATCGGCATCCTTGGCACGGGCAATCGCTTCGTCACGCGCCTTCTCAGCCTCCTCAGCACGGCGGTTCGCATCCGCCAGCTGCCCCTCCGCCTTCTCGGCACGGGCAATCGCTTCGTCACGCGCCTGCTCGGCCGCAGCCTTCGCCTTCTCTGCCTCCTCCGCACGGGCGACCGCAGCATCACGCGCCTGCTCGGCCGCAGCCTTCGCCTTCTCTGCCTCCTCCGCACGGGCGACTGCATCATCACGTGCGTTCTCGGCCGTGGACTTCGCCTTCTCAGCCTCCTCCGCACGGCGGTTCGCATCCGCCAACTGCCGTTTCGCCTCCTTCAGGTTCTCCAACGCCTGGTCGCGTTCTTTACAAACGTCTTCGAACTGTTTTTGTAATGCGGCTGTGCTTGAGGTAGTATCCCCTGTTTTTATCGCAATCAGAAGTTTTTCAATCTCGGATTTCTTCTTCGCGACCTCATCCTTCAGTTGCAAATTCTCAGCATCTTTTTCCCGCAGCAAAGCAAGGAAAGTAGGCACCGTCTTTTTGCCAGATGACAAATGCTCCCCGCATTCCGCGCATCTGACGGGACAAGAGCCTTTCACCAACTTCTGCCCATGAATCCAGCACTTGCCGAACGGATTGAGTTTGAAGAGGAGCATCGCCAGCAGGACGAGCACCACGACGGCGATGCCAATCCACTTAAGGAGTTTCCAGTAATTCAAGGAACTGCGAACAAGTCTACTGCCCAGGATGTCTTTCAAATCCACGCGCTCTCCAGCATCGCTCCAGGAGGCCGAAGTCATCGTCAACGGCAAGACCGTGCCGTTCTTACCAGATTCATAGCCCCACAGCACGATCAGGTGCCTGGTCAGCCCATCGGTCACGCGCCAGGCCTCGGGCATGTCCGTCGGACTGGGGACGCGGAATGAGCGCAGGAACTCCCGCTTGTCGGGCATGGTCTTTGGATCCTCCGCCAATTTATGGAGTTGATCCAGTTGCTCGATGAACCGATCCAGATCCTGTTCAGGAATGCATGCAGAGGACTTCGCAAGTGAAACCGACTTGCCACATAGTTCAGCGCTATTTTTCGCATTCAGGAAAAATAGGGTCTCAAATGCCTTGCCCTCGCTATCCTTCAATTCGACCTTCGTGTCCGGGCAGAAGTCCCCCAGGTTTTGCTGGACAATGTTCGAGTATTGCGTATCCCAGTAAAGCGTCCCGCCTGAATTCAACGGAGCGCCGTCCTGTTCCGTAATCTGGATCCCATGCTTTTTGATGACGTCCATACCGCTCAGTTCTCCTTGGTCTTGATTCCTTGACTATTCGACTTCGGCAGTGCACTTCAGCCCGTTCTCATTGTGGTAGACCGCCCAGGTCAGCACGCGTGCGACATTGGTCGTTTGCTTTTTGGAAGAATGCATGTAACTGGTGTCATACGGCGCCCCGATCATCGGAATCTTCAAGGAAAAATCGCACTTCCCCTGCGCCGAGAAAAGCACCAGGAACTTGTTCCATTTCCTCAACTCCTCGACGATCTCCGTCTCGCTCCGCTTGACCTCGCGCAAAATGCCCGTGATCCCCTGCGCCAGAATCTTCAGGGCGTGCGCCCAGATATTCGCGTCCAAAGACTCACGTACCGCAAAGGTCTGCAAGGCCGCCTGCACCATGGCCGCGCCAGCATGCCCTTGCAAACGCCATTCCTCCACTTGCGCTTTCAATTCCCCAAACTCTGGGCGATCCAGGAATTCCTGCGGATACCGCGCCGCATCCATCCCAGCCTGCAACTCCGCAACCTGCGCAGAACACTTCTCTACCTGCTGCGACAGTTCGTCAGCCTTCTCGCTCCACTGCTTGGCCGATTCCGTCTGCCGTTTCACCTCGCCTTCCAGGACATCAGACTGCGTCCGCAGTTTTTGGTTGGCAGCTTCCACCTGATTTTTAGCGCTCTCCAATTCGCTGTTGGCATTCTCCAACTCGTTGATTTTCACCGTTGCCGCAGCCACCAGCTGTTTCTGCCCATCCAGGGCCTGCCTCTGCTCTTCCAATGCCTGTTTCTGCGTCTCAAATTGACGCGCCTGCCCCTCCAAATCCCTTTGCAGTCGCGCCGCAATCGCTTTCTGCTCTTCCGCATGACGCTTCTCGTCCGCCAAACGACGCTGCTCCTCGGCGACACGATTAAACAATTCGTCCGCACGCTTCTGCGCCGCGTCCGCACGCTGCTTCTCTATATTATACTGTTGCGTCAACCTCGTAGCCTGCATTTCCAACTGCGACGCTTTCGCCTGTAACTCTTTTTCCTTTTCTGAGACGACCGAAGGCGCAGAAAGTTTACTCTGAAGCGTAGCGATGGACTGTGACAGTTTCTGCAACTCATCATTTCTTGCATCTACCCGCGAAGAAAGTTGCGTAATTTGCTGGGTAAGCGGAGCCAGATTCACACCTGGCATCGGTTTGGGGGCCGATGGCATTGGAGATTTCCCCGAGGCAACCGAATCACTCAGTTTCTTGACAATCTCCTCAGACATGCCAGTCAACTCTTTTTTCAATGTCATCGGAGTAATGCCTGCTGAACTCGATTGGTTGCGGGACAAAAATAGAACAATGAGCGAAACAACTGAAATCAGGAAACATAAAGCCAATACAATAGAACAGAACAATTTACTCGTAAACCAAGAAACTTTTTCCGCTTCTTCCCCAGTTTTCTTAATCTCGTTGTTTCCAGTCCTCTGGCCTTCAATTACCTTGTTGTACGCGGCTTCAAGTTCTTTAATCCTGTTTTCAAGTTCTCCATTCTTGTTTTGAAGTACCTTTTTTTCCTTGCCAAGACGACCATTTTCGCCTTCCAAACGATTAATTTTGCTAGTCAAATCACTAATGTAACCATCAGCGTGCGTCTTATGGTTCATCAAAGCATTTATACTTGTTTTAATTTGATTTTTTATTATTTCAATTTGAGTAATACTTTTTTCCAGTTTTTCTACAGGACCGTCAGAACCTGATAAAGAATTATGCAGCCTATCATAACTGCCCTCTGGGTCCCTATCGCCTATAGTTTTTTTCAATTCATTAATTTGACTTTTAAGGTTTTTAACTTGACCTTCAAGATAATTTTCGCTTTTATTTTCAGCCTTAGCAATAACAGCATCGTATAATAGACCTATCTCCTTTCCAATATTATCATAACTTGCTTTGTTTTTTGGGGCACCTTCCTTGGCCCCCAGGACGGGGCAGAGCATGGCCATAGCGAAGAGGATTCCGCACGCAATCAGGGCGTGTATTCTTGAATGAAAGCGACTCATGGTGATACTCCTTTTGCTCATTCCCGATTCCCTTGCATCATGATTTCAGGCTGTTCAAGCGCCCTCCTCCAGATGCCGCCCCCCCCTCTTTCGACGGCACGGATGGGGCATTCTGTCCCCCAGCTGCAGTTCACGGCGTGTTGAAGATACCCTGCTCCTGCCAGAAGTTCAGGCCAGTGGGATCCTCGCTGGGCCAGAGTTTCAGTTCAAAACGATCCATGGAAATTTCTTCACTGTCAATTGATTCAATGACCAGTTCCTCGTTTTCGCCAGTCTGGACGCGCTTCAGAGTCACCTGCACAGGACGATTGAAGTCATCCTGGTGGCAGATGAATTTGTAGACTGGCTCTGGACTGCTGGCCCGATTCTGTCGGCGCCCGATGATGGTATTGGGGAGCAGCGGCACGGTGACGGATTCCATCTCCCGCGACAGGAAGACCGTCTTGTCAGGCTGCTTCATCACATTCAGCTGCCCCCATTCATTGGTTTCGGCGAATCGCGGCTTGGCCTGAATCGACCATCCGGCAATCAATCCGGCCGACAGCGCATAGTAGAGGGCGGCGCCGACAACCGTGACGGTCTTGGCATCCGAAATGCAGCCGTTGTCGTCGGTGAACGGATACCATGCCCCGGCCTTAAAGCCCTTGGCGAAGATCATGCGCACATCGTCGACGGGAATGTATTTCTTCGCCATGGAGCGGATGTAAGGCAACTCGGAAGGCTTGCCGCTGAAGATGATCAGATCGATGTCAAATGCCGCGGCATACATCGCGCAGTTCCGGAAGAGCCCCTCGAACAACTCCTCGATCAGCACGTTGAGTTCCTGAACATCGCAGTTGATGCACTGAAGATTGAAGGGCAGATCCGCCCCGTCTTCGGCGACTCCAAGGAACTCCTGCAAATCCTGCCAGTTGTTGGGAGCGACATGAGCATCCTCGGCGGAATACTGCAAGGAGCCGCTTTCACCCAGATTCGCAAGACAGTAGGTCGCCAGCGGAATCAGGCAGGTGCGGATCACCCGCGTCCGCTGCGCCTGGTCCGCATTGTTGTTGAACGGCTGGGTGAACTTCGCCCGAAGCAGTACCTGCCAACTCGGACGCGCGGCAATGAAACTCGGGAAGATGAACTTCTCAATGATTCTCTGCACCAGATTGTCCCCCGCGATGTTCTGCCCGTCCTTGAACAGCAGCGATGTCGTCAGGTTGTTCATCTGAACGCCCGCGTTCGCAGGAATCGAATCGGTGTATTCCACAATGGAAATGTCCGTCGTCCCGCCGCCGATGTCAAAGTTCATGATGCGGACGGAGTCGACGCCTTCGCGCTTTTTCCCGACCCGCGACAGCCACGTCCGCGTCGTCTGGTTCGGATAGCGGATGATCTCGCTGAAGACAAACGGCAACTGGCTCGCCACCGCCTCGTCCGGAGTCTTCTCGCTCGGCACCAATTCCAGCTTCATCGGGCTCGCCAGCCCATGGTAGACATTGGTATGCGAAAAGATGTCCAGGGCCTGCTGGCAGCGCTGATGATAGATGGAGACTTCCTTGCTCGTCCATCCCGACGGATAGGTGAGAAGCACGCGGTGCAGCCGATGGGGAATGAACTGCGCCCCCTTGTCAAAGGAGGTGTTGCTCTGCGCGTAGGCGGTCTCCAGCAACTTCAGCACAAACCACGTCAAGGTGGTCTGCTTGGGATAGTTCGGCTCACAGGGGAAAGGCGTCGGCTGGCGGGCGGGCCCCACCTCTTCCAACAAATTGACCAGATCGCCATTGGGCTTGATGAAACGGAGCATCTCCCCCTGCAGGTTCGGCAGCCCGACCTTCGGGTCGATCTTCCATGCGGGATCCCAGTCGTTCAATAGCATATTCCAGTAGACGCTCACGGGGCTGTCATCCCAATAGTAGCGCTTGGGAGAGCTTTGCTGCAGATTCGCCCCCTTCTCAATAAGTGACTTCGCGTAGGGAAGATTGAACTGGCGCTCCGCCCTGTCCCCCAGCAAAACTGGCGACAACTGGGTGAACATCTGCGGAATGCGCTTGATCACCCTGGAGTCTCCCGTGACGACGGTTTTCGTTCTGCCAAACCACCCTCCGATGCCATCTTCTTTCTGCTGTTCCACCTTCGCAATGTATTCATATTCCAGCAGAGCAGGCTCCTTGAGGTTGGTTTGCGTCAAAGGGTAGTATTTCTGGTGGTCGAGTTCATGCAGGACAAACCACGACTGGACGATCCCAGCCTCGACATCCCCGACGGAATCATACTCGCCGGAGTTCGGGTCGGGCTTGATCCGAAGAATCTTGAACGCCTGCTTGAAGGCCGCGGGGTTGATTTGCATCTTGGGAAGATGGTCGAACAGCAAGCCCGCCGTGCGGGTGTTGCCCAAATCCAAAATCAAATCGACATCGCGCACATCGCCGCCAGGAATTTTGATCACCAACTCAAAGTCAACGTTTCCCCCCAGCAACGGATTCCAGTCCACCACGCCGTCATCCCCTGGATCCGCACCTGGCGTGGACGATTCCTTCATCTCGACCACAATCGGTTTCTGTGCACCAATACTATACGGGATGTATGGAGAAGGATGCTCATCGGTATTTTCGTAGGGGACTATCCCCGCATCCTTCTTCAGTTCCGCCGCACGGGCCAAAACCGCCTCCTTTTCCGGGTCATTCAGATTATCCTTGCGATAAAAGTAGCCCCGGTCATGGCCTTGCGCGGGCGACTTGTTCGCATCCTCGCGGCTGGTATTGGTCTCGACCAGGAACCAAAGGCCGATCAGGGTGTAGGAGTTCCCGTTGCGCAGATGCCAGGTCTTGTCCCCAAGACGAGCCCGCACAAACGTCGAATCCTTTACCCGAACCTCGCGCTTGTCCGCAAACGCACTCTGCAACTCAATCTGGAGATCCTGAGCCCACTCCTGCGGGATGTAGTTCTCCCAGAGATCCTTCACCTCATCCACCGCCTTCTCCAAATCCTCGGGGGCATTCCGCGGCAGCGTGTCATTCGGATCAAACAGCGGCACAAACTTCTTCTGAAGCCCCGTGTCCAAGAAAACTGAAATTTCCTTCTTCTGAGCCATCGTCGTGGTTCCTTATGCTTAGCAGTTGAAATCCTGAGCCAAGAGCGTATCCAGCAAGTGCTGCAACTGGGCATCGCCTGGCTGGGGCGGGCGCTGATGCATCTGGGCGACTGGGTTCTCCACCATCTGGTTCAGCAGATCCATCATCGGACGGATCATGCGGTCATAATGCGGATAATCCCCGCGGCAGCAAGTCGTCGCCACATCGGCCGAGATGTAGCGTTCCAGCGCATCTGGATTGCGTTCATCCAATGCATTCTTGCCGTCCCGCTCGGCCCGTCCCGTCTGCAGCACATTGCTGAAGGCCACGGCGAATGGGAAACGCGCGTCCAGCGCGAGTTCCCGCTTCTGGAACTGGCCGTTCCTCTGAATGGTCTGGGCGAGTTCCCCGACATGGGTGTTGGCCAGATCCCGCAGCATGCCCAGCAGCGCCAACTGCTGGTCCGTGTTCCAGAGTTCGGAATTTTCCACCAGCTGCCCCGTGCGGTCATTGTACCAGCGCTGGATCTGTTCCTTGCAGAACTCCCGCAGCACCTTGGGATTCCGCACCGTCTGCACGGAGGCCGTCGGCAACGCATCGAAAATCAATGGATTGACGGAGAGCAGCTGCTTGATTTCATTCGCGTACATTTGGAATTTATCTGGCTCGAACTCCATTTCCGCCACCGTCAACGCATCCTCCAGGCGATCGCGGCACTTTTCAAGGTCAAGTCGCCGTGAGGTGGCGGAAACCTCCTCCTCGGACGGCAGATGCCTCCGCATCAATTCAATGAATCTCGCCTTGTTCTGCGCCAGAATCTCGCGGCACTTGGACTGCCGCTTCACCGGGTCGATCGCTTCGTTGATGTTGCGCAGCATGTAGCCGACCCCGCCGTCCTCGCCGAAGACGGGTTCCAGATTCTCCTCGCCCATCCCCGTGGAGTCCAGGAATCTTCCTTCCTCAAGAAGCTTCGGAATAATGGATTCCGCGTTGCCAGTGACGATCCGTCCGTCTGGGAACTGGGGATAAGTCGTGCAAAAGAATCGGGCGCATCGCTTGTCGGCGCAATTCAAGGCGCTGAACATGGCGTAGCAATTGTCCAACCCGTTGGCGACTCCGTTTAGCCCCACGTCATTCAGCGCCTTGCTGAAGAAAGTCATATCCAGGAAAATGGGCAACGGCGCAGCCGCCCCCCGCTTCCAGGATGGATCGAAGGAGCGCATCCACTTGCCGATGCCGTCGTTCAACTGGGAAGTCTGGCTGGTAGGCCGATCCGCGCGTGTCAGGATGATAAATGCGTCAATGCCATATTGCTCCGCGTAGTTGTACACAAAGCACTGTGTCTTGCCGCGCTTGAAGATCTTGCAGAACAACTCGACATCCGTGCAGTCATCCAAAACAATCCGCTGATTGTTTCCCTCGGCGATGTTGTTTCCAGGATTGAAGTTGCTGACGCCAGGGAAATCCAGCACGTCGCATTTTTGCAGCAGGGGCAGGAAATCGTCTTTGTTCGTGCGTTTCTCCAACTGCTCCTGCTTCAGCGGCGCCACCAGCTCGGAACAAAGCGCCTGGAAATAGCAGAACTCGTCGCCGCTGATGCGGGGATTCCCCGTCGCTCCGACAAAGAGGTGGATCTCATTCCCCTCGCGTTTGCAATCAAGGCAGGAGACCTGCTGGTGAACCTTGTATTCGGCGTCCGCCGCATTCGGATTGTCGCGGTAGGACTTGAAGGAATCGATGTCCACCAACAGCGCCGCCACCTCCAAGGAGGCGAAAATCCGGCACCCCTGCCACTCCGAGGACAGGGCTTGGAGTTTCGTCATCAAGTCTCGGTAGGCCCTGCTGAGTCGTGAAACGCCGTCCCAGTCATCCCAGAAGAGTCCCTGGAGCATCTTCTCGCAGTTGGACGGATTCGCGAGCAGTCCTGGCGCGGAGATCAACTGGCGGCGATAGGTGCGTTCCCACTCTCCACGCTGCCGGAACAGGCTATTGAAGCGCTGGTCGCCTTTCAACTGCTCAAGAATACTGGCGATTTCCTTCAGAAGGGAATAGGCCTCCGGGTCGATCGGCCCGCCCGAAGCCTCGCCGCAGAGTTTGTTCAAGTGCATCTCCAACTGCGACCAGTCGTAGTTGAGATTCTGCGTCTCGCACTCCGAGGCATAGCCCAGCGACAGGGCCTCGATCAACTGCGCCCGATTGGTCAACTTGATCTCCACTGGGAATTGAGGATTGACCCCATCCCGCTCCGATTTCAGCACGAAGCGCGTCACCACGCCCGAGGCATCGGTGCCGAACTTGAAGGGATTGAAGATCAAGGCGTCGTTCGCCGCGGTCATGCCATCCTTGGGCGGCGAGAAGCGCGTGCGGAGTTCCGGACTCCAGGTCAGGGCGGAATCGCGGCCGAACTCGTCATCGCCGTCGATGAAGCCGCTCAACATGGTCGATTTCCCCGCCGCAGACGGTCCCCAGAGCGCGACGCAGGCCTTCTGGGAGAAATGCTCCCGGATCGCGGCGCTCTTCTCCAGAATGGCCATCAGTGGATCCAGCCATTCGGCGACAGTGATTTTCCGAAGCGCGCAATCGGGATCCGAAGGATCGTTGCCTCGCGTCACACCGTACTGCAAATACCAATCCAACAACTCTGACATGTTCTCTCCTACGAACCAGGACTGTCCTTATCCACTATGACGGCGACGGGAACCCGTGCCCGAACACCAGATCCAAAAAAGCGGTCACCTCCCTACTACCCTGGCTTCGGAGAAATCTTACACGCCTATACAAAAAAAACGCGCGCCCTGTTCCGTGGTCTGAAAGGCACTTGCAAGCCTGGCCACACATCGAAACAGAGCGCGCAAAAGGACGGGCGGGCGCCAAAAGGCGCACGCTCCCCTACGCGTTCGGAATCGAACTCACGGTGGCGAAAAGTTGCAAGTTTCTTCAGACCAGGGTTCTTTTTCCGAAGACGGAAAGTAAAGATGGAAGATTGCCGACGCGGATCCCGCGTCAATTGCGGTAATATAACCCCTGTGCCCGATTTTTGTGTGACGCGCTGTTCCCCAAGATGGTCGGCGCACTCACCAAAGCGGACGTAGCCACGGCGTCCCGCCGTGGCGGGCGGGAGAGCCACACAGGGCTTGCAAGCGGGCTGCGGAATCGTTCGCTGCGGCGCCCGTCGGGGCGGCCACGGCGAGGCCGCCGTGGCTACCATTTTCGGGGCGCTCACCCAGGCAATCGCCGACTATCTTGGTGAACAGCGCCACAACCAAACGCGGGTTCCGCCCAAGACGCCTCCTGGTGCAAAGTTGTGTGCCAGTTACCGGAAGTTTGCACTAATAGACACCCTCCGCACAACGTTGATGAATCAAATCACTTGCGCCACATCGGCGTCGGCATGACGGCCGTCGGGATAGCGGAAAGCAGGGGCAATCCTCCTACAGGGGTTATATTAAGGAAAAGTAGCGCGGCGGGTTTTCCCCGCGCGCCTCGCATTCGATTCCCCTGAAGAGAAGCGCAGAATGGATTTTTACGGCACAGAACTGAAGGCGTTCAAGGCGAACCTGCACATGCACACGACGCACTCCGACGGGAAATACGAGCCGTCGGAGATCATCCGTCTCTACCAGGAGGCGGGCTACGACGCCGTCGCCTTCACCGACCACCACACCACCAACGACACCGCCTCCTACGACGGCCTCGGCATGACCCTCCTCTCCGGCGCCGAGATCCACCCCGTCAACCCGCGCCACGGAAACCGCTGGCATCTGCTCTGCCTCGGCGTCCCGCACGCCCTCCGGTGCCGCGACTACTCCACCCCGCAGGAAGTGATCGATGCCGTGCACGCCGTTGGAGGCCTCGTCTACTGCGCCCACCCCTACTGGAACGGCTTCGGGGCCGACGATGTCGCCGAACTCCAGGGCATCGACGGCATCGAAGTCTACAACACCTCCTGCCGCTACATCGGCCGCGACTACAACATGCAGGTCTGGGACCAGCTCCTCGGCGAAGGCTTTCGCTACCCCGCCCTCGCCGTCGACGACACCCACACGGAGCGCGACCTCTTCCACGGCTGGACCACCATCCTCGCCCCCGAAAACACCCCCGAGGCGCTCCTGGAGGCCCTGCTCTGCCAGCGCTTCTACGCCAGCCAGGGCCCCGTCATCCACCGACTCTCCTGGAAGGACGGCGTCTTCGAGGCCGACTTCTCGCCGTGCGCCTCCGTGACGCTCGTCACCAGCCGCGAACGCGGCGCCTGCCTGCGCCTGCCCGAGGACAACGGCCCCCTCGCCACCTCCTGCCGCTTCGAGCCTGTCCGCGAAGGCCTGCGCAAATGGCACCGCTATTTCCGCCTGCAACTGCAGGACGCGCAGGGGCGCTACGCCTGGAGCGCCCCCGTCTATCTCAAGGAGTAGGAACGCGAGCCATGCCCATCGCCCTCCTCTATGCCTTCGCAAATCTGGCCTGCGCCGCCACCAACGACCTCGTCTTCAAGGCCTTCACCCGCACTGGACGCTCCCACGGCCTCTTCATCGCCGTCATCGGCATCGTCGGATGCCTGACGGTCGCCTGGGGCATCGCCCCGCACGCCGCCGTCGCATGGCGCCCCACCCTGTTCTGGGGAATCGCCGCAGGCGTCTTCTCCGTCGGCGGGAACCTCCTCCTGCTCGCGGCGATGAAGCGCCTCAGCGGCGGCGTCTGCTCCACCATCTACCGCCTGAACCTCGTGCCCGTCGCCCTCGGCGCCTGGCTGCTCCTGGGCGAACGCCTCTCCGCCCTCAAATGGTGCGGCTCCGCCTGCGCGATCGCCGCCGTCCTCTGCTTCATGCCACGACGCGACGCCACCCGCGCCGACGCCTCGCATCGCGCCGAACTGGCCGCCTTCGCCATGGTCGTCGCCGCCGCGTTCATGCGCGCCGCCCTCGGCCTCGCCAACCGCCACGCGCAGACGAGCGCGGGCGTCGACAGCGCCTGGCTCGCCTTCATCACCGAGGCCTGCTGGATTGTCGGCGGGCTCCTCTACGCAGCCCTCGCCGAGCGCGGCCGCCTCCGCCCCGACCGCCGCCTGCTCGGCTTCGGCCTGCTCTCAGGCCTCCTGGTCGCAGGCATCATCAGCACCCTCGCCCTCTCCACCAGGCACGGCGAGGCCGCCGTCGTCCTCCCCATCGAGCAGATGAGCTTCCTGCTGACCTTCACCGCGGGCATCCTCTTCTTCCACGAAAAGGCCACCCCGCGCAGCTACGCCGCCCTCGCCTGCGGCTGCGCCGCCATCCTCCTGCTCTGTCTCGGCTGAAACCATGCACCAGTACCTGAAATTCCTCTTCCTCCTGACCCCCTTCTTCGGCCTCTCCATGTTCCTGGCGATGACCGCCGAATGGAGTTCCTCCAGCCGCAAGAAACTCGCCCTCAAGGTCGGCGTCAGCGGCCTGGTCATCAGCCTCATCCTCCTCTTCTTCGGGCGCTATCTCTTCCGCGCCTTCGGACTCACCGTCGACTCCTTCCGAATCGGCGGCGGCGTGCTGCTCCTCCTCTCCGCCATCGGCCTCGTCACCAGCAAGCCCTCCGACAAACTCAGCCCCAAGGGCGGAAACGCCAGCGACGAGGACGAATCCATCGCCGTCGTCCCCCTCGCGATGCCCACCGTCGTCGGCCCCGCCACCATCGCCGCCCTGCTCATCACCGCCGCCGAGCAGAACTCCCTGCACGAACGCCTCATCGTCACCGCCGCCCTCGCCGCCGCCTTCCTCACCATCACCGCCATGTTCTACGCCGCCGACTGGCTCAAGCGCGTGCTCGGACACCTCGGAATCGCCATCCTCTCCAAACTCACGGGGCTCATCCTCGCCGCCATGGCCTCCGAAATGATTGTCACCGGCGTAAAACACATCCTGTTCCCATGACCCACCAGCGGGCAAGCCCGCCGGCACACGCAGACCACACGGCGGCCCCCCACCGCCCTCCATCCAAAAGCACCCCATGAAAACCCTCCGCATTGCATTTCTCTGGCTGGCCCTCGCCGTCGCGTGGCTGCCCGCGAAACTCAACCTCAAGACCTCGCCGACACCGCCGTGGAAGAATGCGACGAAGTTGCATCCTGGCGTCCTGCACGTCACCTGGAAACTCTCCGCGCCCCGTCCGATGAGCATCCATGCCGTGCGCGTCGACCTGCAGACGCCAGGGCTGAAGATCGTGACCTTCACCGCGCCAGAGGACGCGGGCAAGCCCATGCCCGACGAACCCAAGTTCATCATCCGCACCCGCCGCCAGACCGTCAACAACTTCCTGAAGCAGTTGCGCGCCCCGCATCGGCAGGGCGGACGCCGCCTCAACGCCGTCCTCGGCGTCAACGCCTCGCCCTGGTCCCCCTGGCACGCCCCCTTCACCCACAAGTACGCCGACAACGTCGGCCTCCTCGTCTCCAACGGCAAACTGCTCTGCCCCAGCAACGGCCGCCCTGGCCTCGCCATCACCAAGGACGGCAAGGCCGAACTGCGCGAGTTCCCCAAGGGCGCGGTGGACATCGCGCCCTACCAGCTCGTCGTCTGCGGCTTCTTCACCATCCTCCGCAACGGCCAGATCCTCCACCAGGACAATCCCAAGGACCTTCACCCCCGCACCGTCTTCGGCCTCGACGCCGAAAAACGCCATCTCTACATCCTCGTCGTCGACGGCCGCCAGAAGGACTTCTCCATGGGCGCCAACATGTTCGAACTCGCGCAATTGATGCAGTCCCTCGGCGCCACCGACGCCATCAACATGGACGGCGGCGGCTCCACCACCCTCGTCACCTGGGACCAGAAGGCCGACGCCCCCAAGATGCTGAACCGCACCCCCGGCGGCAACGGCACCTACCAGCGCACCGTCGGCTCCGCCATCGCCATCTGCCTCCCGGGCACTCCCAAGCACCACAAAGCCAAATGACCGCAATGGACTTCCCCGAACTCCTCCGCCAGCGCCGCACCATCCGCCTCTACCAGCAGCGCCCCGTCTCCGACGACGACCTCAAGGCACTCCTGGAGGCCGCCCGCCACGCATCCTGCGCCACCAACCGCCAGCTGCTGCGCTATGTCGTCGCGCGCACGCCTGAAACCGTCGCGCGGATCCTCCCGCACACCGCCTGGGCCGCGATGGTCGCGCCGCACCGCACCCCGCAGCCTGGCGTCACCGCCCCCGCCGCCTTCATCCTCGTCACCGCCCCCGCCGACACCGCGCCAGGCCTCATCCAGGCCGACGCAGGCGCCGCCATCCAGTCCATCGAGTTCGCCGCCGCCGACCGCGGCCTGGGCTGCTGCTGGATCGGCTCCATCCACCGCGATGAAATCCGCGCCATCGTCGGCCTCCCCGCCGATCGGCAGCTCCTCTACGCCGTCTCGGTCGGCCACCCCGCCGAATCGCCAGTCCACGAGGATTCCACGCAGGTCAGATACTACCTCGACGACGCGGATGTCCTCCACATCCCGAAACTGACCGTGGAGGCCATCTCGACCTGGCTCTGACCTTCCACCATCCAAGCAACCTTCCGACACAGGAGAAAACATGCGGTTATTGTCCGGAAATGAGGCAATTGCTTTAGGCGCCTGGGAGGGCGGCGTCAAGACCGCCTTCGGCTACCCTGGCACGCCGTCCACCGAGATTCTGGAGAACCTGGTGAAATACAGGGAGCCGCGGGTCTACTGCGAGTGGTCGCCGAACGAGAAGGTCGCCATGGAGGCTGCCGTCGGCGCCTCCCTGGGCGGCGCGCGCGCCGTCGTCACCATGAAATGCGTCGGCCTCAACGTCGCCGCCGACCCGCTCATGACCCTCGCCTACATCGGCACCGAGGGCGGCCTCGTGCTCGTCGTCGCCGACGACCCGGGGCAGCACTCCTCCCAGACCGAGCAGGACACCCGCCTCTACGCGAAACTCGCGCACATCCCCGTCCTGGAGCCCTCCGACTCCCAGGAGTGCCGCGACTTCATGCAGGCGGGCCTGGAACTCTCCGAGAAGTGGCGCCTGCCCGTGATCCTGCGCACCACGACGCGCGTGGCCCACTCCCGCAGCCAGGTCGAGGAACGTGGCCGCCAGGAATCGCCGATGCCCATCGGGTTCCTCCAGGATCCCTCGCGCCACTGCCCGCTCCCCGTCTGGGGGCGCAAGATGCGCGTCGCCCTGCAGGAGAAGGTCGCCGCCCTGCAGGAGGAGGCCGCCGCATCCCCCCTCAACCGCATCGAATGGCGCGGCCGCGGCCTCGGCATCGTCACCTCCTCCATCGCGTACCAGTATGTCCGCGAGGTCTTCCCCGAGGCCTCCGTCCTGAAACTCGGCTTCGCCTTCCCCTATCCCGACCGCCTCCTCCGCGAATTCGCCGACGGCGTCGAAAAGGTGCTCGTCGTCGAGGAACTCGACGACTTCCTGGAGGAGCACATCAAGTCCCTCGGCATCGCCTGCGTCGGCCACGACCTCGTCCCCGTCTGCGGCGAACTCTCCACCGAAGCCCTCCGCCGCGTCCGCCAGCAACTCGACGGCACCCCCGCCCCCGCCGCCCCCGAGCGCTTCCCCGTCGCCACGCTCCCTGGACGCCCGCCCGTCTTCTGCCCTGGATGCCCGCACCGCGGACTCTTCTACGCCCTCGCGCAGTTCGACGTCCTCGTCACCGGCGACATCGGCTGCTACTCCCTCGCCGTCTTCCCGCCGCTCTCGCGCACCGACGTCATCCTCTGCATGGGCGGCGGCATCTCGATGGCGCACGGCCTCCAGAAGGCGGGCGTCCAGAAGAAGGTCGTCGGCGTCGTCGGCGACTCCACCTTCTTCCACTCGGGCGTCACTGGGCTCATGGACATCGTGTACAACCGCGGCACCTCGGTCATCGTCGTCGTCGACAACCGCACCACCGCCATGACGGGCCACCAGGACCACCCAGGCACCGGCCAGACCCTCATGGGCGAACCCACCTACGCCGCCTCCATCGCGGACTTCGGGCGCGCCTGCGGCCTCAAGCGCATCCGCACCGTCAACCCCTACCGCCTCAAGGAGTGCATCGAGGCCGTGCGCGAGGAGCTCGCCGCCGAGGAGCCGTCGCTGATCATCAGCCGCGCGCCGTGCCCCCTGAAGGAGCGCCGCCCCGTCGGCCCCGCCCTCGCCATCGACCCCGCGAAGTGCAGGAAGTGCCGTTCCTGCCTGAAACTGGGCTGCCCCGCCATCGAGAGCGACGCCCAGGGCATCCGCATCAACCACCTGATGTGCGCGGGCTGCAACGCCTGCGCCGAGATCTGCCGCTTCGGCGCCATCGCCGCCAAGGAGGAGGCAAAATGACGGAAAACACCACCAGCATCCTGATGTGCGGCGTCGGCGGCCAGGGCATCCTGCTCGCCAGCGAAATCACCGCGCAGGCCGCCATCCTCGCGGGCTACCGCATCAAGGCCAACGAAGTCCACGGCATGGCCCAGCGCGGCGGCTCCGTCGTCGCCAACGTCCGCTTCGGCAAGGAGGTCCACAGCCCCCTCATCGAACTGGGCACCGCCGACGCCCTCCTCTCCCTGGAGGCCATCGAGGCCATCCGCTGCCACCAGTACCTGAAGCCAGACGGCGTCGCCGTCGTCTCCACCCAGCGCGTCATCCCCATCACCGTCTCCAGCGGCAAGGCCGCCTACCCCGAGCCCGAACCCGCCCTGCGCGGACTCTTCCCGCACCTCGTCTACGCCGACGCGCTCGGCATCGCCGAGGCCCTCGGCGAACCCCGCGCCGCCAACCTCGTGCTGCTCGGCGCCCTCGCCGCGCATCTGCCCGCCCTCGAAAACGCCGTCTGGGAAACCGCCATCCGAAACTGCGTGAAACCCCGCTTCCTCGACATCAACCTCGCCGCATTCCACCGCGGAATGGAATTGTAGCGAAAAGCCTGAAGCACCAATCGTGATTCCGGCTGTCCCGGAGTTTCCGGAGTTTCCGGATTTTCCGGAGTTTCCGGATCTTCCGGAGTTTCCGGATTTTCCGGAGTTTCCGGATTTTCCGGAGTTTCCGAATCTTCCGGCTCTTCCGGATCTTCCGGCTCTTCCGGATCTTCCGGCTCTTCCGGATCTTCCGGGGCTTCCGGAGCTTCCGGAGTTTCCGGAGTTTCCGGATCTTCCGAATCTTCCAAGCTGCCTGTCTCTGCTGATCCCCCACAAGAACCTGCCTCCTTATGAAAAACCTCACCTACATGCCGCCCCGCGACCAGATTGTCGAGATCATGGGGCGTATCTACGGCAACGGCCTCACCACCACCTCGGGCGGAAACCTCTCGATCCTCGACAGCGAGGGCGACCTGTGGATCAGCCCCGCCAGCATCGACAAGGGGACGCTGCGCCGCGAGGACATCATCTGCGTGAAGCCCGACGGCTCCACCCTCGGCCCCCACAAGCCCTCCAGCGAGTTCCCGTTCCACAAGGCCATCTACCGCCTCCGCCCGGACGTGCGCGCGATCGTGCACGCCCATCCGCCGACCCTGGTCAGCTTCTCGGTCGCGGGGAAGATCCCCGACACCGCCGTCTTCCCGACCGCGAAGTCCATCTGCGGCACGGTCGGCTACGCGCCGTACGAGGTGCCAGGCAGCGAGGCGCTCGGCAGCAACGTCTCGGCGGCCTTCGCGGCGGGGCACAGCACCATCCTGCTGGAGAACCACGGCACCTGCTGCGCGGGGGCGTCGCTGCTCCAGGCCTTCCAGCGCTTCGAGACGCTCGACTTCTGCGCGCGCCTCATCTACCAGGCGCTCCAGCTGGGCACGCCGACCTACCTCACCGACACGCAGCTCGAATACCACGCCATCGACCGCAACATCGACTTCACCGAGTTCACCCCGTCCCGCCATACCACCCTCGAAATCGAGATGCGGCACCAGATGAGCCTGCTCATCCGCCGCGCCTACCGACAGCAGCTCTTCACCTCCACCGAGGGCACCTTCGCCTGCCGCCTCGACAAGGACTCCTTCCTCATCACCCAGCGCGGCGTCGACCGAGGCACCATCCAGCCCGAGGACATGGTCCTCGTCCAGGGCTACCAGCGCGAGGCGGGCAAGCACGTCTCGCGCGGCGCCTGGTTCCTGAAGGCCATCTTCGACGCCCAGCCCGAGATCAACTCCCTCATCATCGCCAACCCGCCCTCCGTCATGGCCTACGCCGTGACCCATGAGAAGTTCGACCCGCGCGTCATCCCCGAAAGCTACATCCTCCTGCGCGAAGTCCCGACCTTCCCGTTCGGGCAGCACTTCCAGGACGTCAAGAGCGTCGTGTCGCGGATCTCCCCGCGCCATCCCGTCATCCTCATCCAGAACGACTGCATGGTGACCTCGGGAGCCACGCTCCTGCAGGCCTTCGACCGCCTCGAGGTCGCCGAATACTCCGCCAAGGCCACCATCGCCTGCAAGGCCCTCGGCGGCATGAAGCCCATCACCGACCGCCAGATCCGCGACCTCATCAAGGCATTCCATCTGCCGAAATAGAACACCGTCCCCGCCGCGCGCATCGCCCGACGGGGATTATATTGGCTTCCGTCTCGGTCGCCCCTTCTCACCGCCCCGCCCCGCCATGACGAACCGCATCATCCCCTGCATCCTGTTCGCCGCCGCCGCCCTGTTCGCCGCCGACTGGTACACCCGCTACGAAAACACCGACAACGGCGCCGTCGCCCACTTCGACTTCAACAACGCCTCGCTGCAGGACAAGGTCAGCCGCAGGAGCGCCGTCGTCCACGGCGCCGCCCAGGCCCCTGGCTGGAAGCCCGCCGCGCGCATCGTATTCGACGGCACGGGCAAAGGCGCGCCGCTCGCCGACGAGAGCGAACCCCGCGCCGCCTTCACCCTGGTCGTCCGCGCCAAGGTCACGGCCCCTGGCTACCTCGTCCTCAAGAAGGGCGAGTTCGGCCTCGGCTTCGACGGCGCCGCCGCCAGCCTCTATCTGCGCCTCGCCAACAAGCGCGACTTCGCCCTCGCCGCACCCGCCACCGAGGGCTGGCACAACTGGATCGTCACCGCCGACGGCACGACCGCCGTCATCTACCGCGACGGCGTCAAAGCCGCCTCCCGCGGGCTCCCCGCCCCATTCGCGCACTCCGACGAGCCCATCCTCCTGGCCAACTCCGGAGGCTGGAAAAAGACCCACCCCAAAGGCGAAATGGCCTTCCTGCGCCTCCTCGACCGCGCCATCACCCCCCAGGAGGCCGCCGCCATCACCGCCGAACTCGCCGACGGGCGGATCCCCGCGCCAGACGCCGCGGTCGTCCTCACCCTGCCCGTCGGCGCCAAGGAGGCCTTCATCAAGGACGACGTGAGCTACGAGGCCAGGGAACTCGCCCTCCACTTCGACGGCAAGTCCGCCTACGCCGTCCTCCCCGACTATCCCGCGCTCCAGAAAGCCGCCGCCCTGACCGTCGGCGCGTGGATCAAGCCCGAGCACACCCGCCCCAAGAACATCAACGAGCAGGGCTACATCGTCAGCCAGAACGCGGGCGCGCACTATGGCTGGGGCATCGGCACCTACTACAGCGACGGCCTCCACGCCAACATCATCACCGACCAGGGCTCGTTCGGCGTCTCCGCCAGCCACGTCCTCGTCCCCCGCGTCTGGCAGCACGTCGCCTTCAGCTGGGACGGCAGGTTCCTGCAGCTCTTCGTCAACGGCCGCCAGGTCGGCCAGTCCGTCCCCACCAGAGGCAAGCTCAAGCCCTACAAGGCCCGCGTGCACCTCGGCCGCGCCGCCGACCGCGACGGCCTCTACTTCAAGGGCGCCATCGACGAAGTCCGCATCATGACCGCCGCCCTCACCTCCACGCCCGATCCAGACCTGGGCAAGCCCGTCGTCACCCCCGCCTCCAACACCGACCCCACGCCGCTGGAAAAACTCCCGCCCTTCCGCGCCTTCATCGGCAAATCCCCCGAGTATCCCCCCCTCTTCGACTTCGAGGACCTCACTGGCTGGACCACCACCGTCTACCACGGCTTCGCCACCGCAGCCCTCGTGCGCAGCCAGGACGACCGCTTCTGGGGCGACTACACAGGGAAACTGACCTTCCAGGCGGGAAGCAACTTCGACCCCGCCCGCAAGGTCGTCCTCGTCAAGCCCCCGCGCCCGATCCCCGTCACCGCCCCCTTCTCGGGCGTCGAACTCTGCGTCTCCGCGCAGAACTGGGGCAGCCCCACTGGCACCAAGATCGACATCGAGTTCCAGGAGGCCGACGGCAAGACCCGCCTCGTCCCCCTCGCCACCCGTGAGCGCCCCTTCATCTTCTGGTCTGGCTGGGGCCTCGCCATGGCCGAGGTCAAGCCCGCCCTCAAACTCCCCGCCGCCCTCACCGCCATCCGCATCCACAGTTTCGGCGGCAGCAAGCCCGAGACCCTCTACCTCGACAACCTGGCCCTCTACCGACACGCCGCCGCCCTCCCCGACATCGAGCCCATCCCCACCTGGCCGCAGCTCGGCGTCCGCCCATGGCCCCAGGCCTCCATGCCCGTCGCCAAAGCCGAAGTCGGATTCACCCAGATCGGCACCACCTACCGCTGGAGCGTCGTCGGCGGCAAGGACCGCATCGTCTATTCCTACACCCCGAAGACAGGCACCCTCTCCGACCTCACCGCCACCTTCAACGGCGGCAGGCCATTCCACCCCCTCGCCAACGGCGGCTTCACCTTCGTCCTCCCCGACGGCACCACCGCCGCCCCTGGCAGCCCGCGCCTCAAAGCCGACCTCAAAGCCGTTCGCCTCGGGGAAAACGGCCTCGCCGTCCGCTGCCAATGGCTCCTCGACGGAAAGCCCTTCGCCCAGACCGAGCTGAAACTCCACGCCGAACGCAAGACCCTCGCCATCCAACTCCTCGGCGGGGACGGCAAGGCCGCCGAACTCACCTTCGGCGCCGCCACTGGCCTCGCCAGCCCCGTCCTCACCACCGTCCCGTACTGGGTCCTGCGCGGCGGCAAGGGCCTCAAGGATCCCGCCCTCCTCTACGCCGACGGCATGCTGATGACTGTCTTCGACGACATCTACTCCTCCAACGCCTCCGAACTCTTCGGCGGCTCCGCCATGCTCCCTGGCAGCGCCGCGCGCCTCAACGGCGGCGCCCGCTACAACCCGCTCACCAACGGCAGGCGCAACGAGGCCGACGAGACCTTCTACCTCACCCTCTCCTCCGAACTCCCCGAGGTGCTCCCGCACATCCCCAATCCCCCGAACCCCACCATGCCGCTCACCCGCAACGCCATCTGGGTCACCCGCATGTGGTATGACAAGATGCCCTGCCCCGACTACTTCCCCCGCGCCTTCGAAATGCTCCGCCAGCTCCACCGCTACGGCGTCCGAAACCTCATCGTCCGCGACCACGGCACCCTCAACCGCCAATACTCCCCAAAGCGCCGCGGCGACGGCATGGTCACCGAAATCCTCCCCGACATCGGCGGCGACGCCGCCTGCGCCGAATACCTCCGCCGCGCCACCGACGAACTCGGCTACCGCATGGGCCTCTACAGCAACTACACTCTGCTCCACACCAACAACCCCGCCGAATTCACCCACGACCGCTTCACCCTCGACGTCGACGGCAATCCCCGCTACGGCTCTGGCGCCACCCTCATGACCAAATACGCCTGCCTGCGCGAAATCCAGCGCCAAGTCAACGGCATCCTCAAGTCCAAGTTCAAGCTGACCTGCACCTACCCCGACCAGTACACCTGCCGCGCCCCCTGGGCCTTCACCGACTACGACGCGCGCGTCCCCGAGGCAGGCAAGTTCTCCCCCGCCCTGCGCGTCCTCGCCGACAGCCTCCTCATCGAGCGCAAGGACTTCCAGATCGCCCTCTCCGAGGGCATCAGCCAATGGCCCCTCGCGGGTTTCTGCGACAGCTACGCCCAGCCTGGCAACGTCGAGGAATTCTACTTCCCTGAGTTCCAGCTGCGCAAGATCCACCTGCTGAGCAACGACTGCGGCACGCATCTGACCCATGTCGCCAAATACACGGCAGAGGATGTCGACCGCCTCCTCGCGGACCAGTTCGCATTCGGCACCATCGGCCACATCTACGGCATCTACAGCCGCGCGCCGCGCCCCGTCACCTACGCCACCCTCAAGAGCCACTACATCCCGCGCCAGACCCAGAAGTGGTACGCGGGCGTCCCCGTCAAGGGCATCCGCTACCACCACCAGGGCAAAATGCTGACCGCCGTCGAGGCCGTCGCCGCCCAGTCCCTCGCCGACAACCAGATCCGCATCCAATACGAAAGCGGCCTCGAAGTCTGGGTCAACGGTCCAGGCGCATCCCCCTGGACCATCGACGTGCGCGGCGCGAAATTCACCCTCCCCCCCTGCGGATACTACGCCGAACTCCCAGGAAAGGTCCTCACCTACTCCGTCCTCCGAGACGGACGCCGCGTCGACTTCTCCCTCGGCGACGAATACCTCTTCGCCAACGGCAACGGCGTCCCCACCGACTTCGGCCCCATCCGCTGCGCGGGCGCATACGCCATCCTCTTCGAGAACGGCGCCCGCGAAATCATCCCGCTGCCAGGCTCCAGGCCCGAGACCGTCTCCATCGACCTGCGGCAGCTCCCTGGCGGCGACTTCACCCAGATCGTCGCCCTCGACGGCCACCGCAAGGAACTCAGCCGCACCTCCGTCACCCTCTCCTCTGGCAAACTCGTCCTCAAGACCGCCCCTGGCGTCTTCAGCTACCTGCTCCGATGAGTGCTTGACGAATCGACGAATCGACGGCTGAGTTAGTCGAAATGGCGAATCGACGAATCGACGGCTGAGTCGAAATGGCGAATCGACGAATCGACGGCCGAGTCGAAATGGCGAATCGACGAATCGACGGCTGAGCCGAATTGACGAATTGACGAATTGACGAAAAACCACTCCCAACAACCCCCACCCGCCATGAAAAAACTCCTCTTCCTCCTCCTCTGCCTCTCCGCCGCCCTCTCCGCCGCCCCTGGCGCCTTCACCGTCACCCCCACCCCCGACGGCGACTTCGTCATCAAGCACCGCGGCAAGGTGCTCGTCTCCTCCGTGCGCAGCACTGGCCTCCCCGCCAAGCCCGCGCAGGAACTCACCGCCGCCGACGGCACCCGCGTCTGGAATCTCTGGAACGACCAGCATGACCGCCGCATCCGCCAGGAAATCGCCCTCAAGGCCGACGGCTCCGAGGTCGAAATCACCATGCTCGGCGAAGCCGCCGCCTACTGCCCCACCCCCGACCGCCTCATCAACATCCACGTGCCCTACGCCGCCCTCGAAGGATACTCCTACGAAGGCCTCGCAGGAAACGGCCGCGGCTGGGATCTGCGCAAAGGCACCGTCCAGCGCCCCAAGCCCAAGCAGGCCGCCAGCTGGCGCTACCTCCTCTTCAAGGCCCCTGAAGCCTCCAGCGGCGTCGTCTTCGACCTCAACCCCATCGGCGCGGGCGACTTCATCTCAGGATACTCCATCGGCGCCGTCCGCGGCCTCTGGTCCATCGGCCATGAAAAGAACACCCTGCGTTTCGTCAGCGGCAACAGCATCGGGGCGGGCGGCGGCCTCACTGGCGCCAAAGTCGTCCTGCGCGAGGGGGCCGACCTCGAAAGCGACTACGCCGCCCACCACGCCCTTCGCCGCTTCACCTACACCATCCAGTTCCCCCCGCAGCGCCTCTACTCCTTCGGCTCCGCCAAGCACGGCAAGGGCTTCGCCACCGCCGACGCCAAGGTCTTCGACGACGCCGCCAGATTCGGCTGGCTCGGGCACCCCGAGCTCGCCCCCGTCCAGGGCGCTCCCGAGGGCGCATACTACTCCTGCATGAAGGGGCGCGACGCGCTCTTCCGCATCACGGGGCTCGTCCCTGGCGTGCATTTCGTCACCGTCTCCTGCGGCAACTACACTGGCCTGCCCAACCGCTTCTCCATCACCGCCAACGGCAAGGAGATGGCTGGCACCGTCAGCGTCGCCAGACAGCAACTCCTCACCGCCACCCTCCCCGTCTGGGTCAAGGACGACGGCGTCGTCGACATCCAGTTCAACGGCGACTTCCTCGTCTCCTCCATCGGCACCTCCTTCCTCCTCGCCAAGGCCGAGGACTTCAGTTTCAACCGCGGCATCTGGGTCTCCGACGGCTACGAGCCCGCCGCCTATTTCCGCAACCAGGACTACCGCCCCGAGGCCAGGCTGGCCCCCTCCGTGCAGCGACTCGCGCTGCCCGTCCCAGGCCAGGAGGCCGTCGGCACCGCCAAGGCCATCCCGCGCCCCGTCGAGCAGCCCGACCCGCACTCCCCGGGCCTCGCCTGGATCCACAACGCCAAGTTCCGCCACCTCGGCAGCAACGCCTCCGACCTCTCCGAGTACGCCGATCCCAAACTCCTGGAGCGCAAACTCGACGAACTCCAGAAGGAAGGCGCCACCGCGATCATGGTCTCTGGCATGCACTCCCGCCACACCTACATCGGCAGCATCCAGCGCGGCCTCGACGCCTTCGCGCAGATCGTCAAGGCCGCCCACAAGCGCGGCCTCAAGGTCATCGACCACCACGACACCACCCTCCTCTGGAACCTCGACGCGGGGTTCCGGGTCATGGCCCAGCGCACCCCCGAGACCGTCCTCGGCCTCGTCGACCTCATGCCCAATCCGCAGTTCTGCATCCTCAACCCCACCTTCACCCGCGTCTACCGCGACTACCTCCTCGCCAATGTCAAAAACGGCGTCGACGGCTTCCAGGCTGACGAACTCACCTTCTACAAGCACGGCTGCGGCTGCCAGCACTGCCGCCAGGCGTTCCACGAGGACACGGGCTGGCAGCTCCCCATGAATGAACTCGACCCGCGCCTCTTCAAGCGCGACAACCCCCTCTGGAAGACCTTCCTCGAATGGCGCAAGGCCAAGGTCGCCAACTGGTGGGTCGAGTTCCGCCGCGAGGCCAGGAAGATCAATCCCGACCTCACCCTCTGCATGTACACCACCCACTACGGCTTCACCTCCAACTACGGCACCCTCGACCTCGGTTTCGACCTCATCGAAATCGCCCGTGCCATCAACTTCTTCGGCACCGAGATCATGACCCGGAACTGCCTCCAGAGCGCACGCGCACTTCTCCCCTACCGCAAGATGAAGAACCTCCTGCGCACCGCCTACGGCACCCCCATCTGGGGATGGATCTACGGCTCCACCCACGCCACCAACTACTTCGGATGGGCCGCCTGCAACATGACAGGGCAGTCTGGCCTCGCCAATGTCCGTGACAAGGGCCCCGACTTCTTCCGCTTCGAGGCCTCCCCCGACAACATGGACCGTTCCAAGGCCGAGAACATCGCCAGGATCGCCATCCTCCTCTCCGCCCACAGCCGCGACTGGCAGTTCGGCATCTCCATGACCGCCGAGGCCTTCGGATGCGCCCAGACCCTCGAGGAAATCCACGCCCCCTATGAGTTCATCGGCGAAATGTGCCTCACCCCCAGGCACCTCGCCAAATACGACGTGCTCTTCGTCGGCTCTGGCACCTGCGTCTCCGACGCCGAACTCCAGGCCATCCTCGACTTCGCCAGGAACGGCGGCACCGTCTACCTCTCCACCCTCGGATGCATGGGCGACGAAATGGGCACCCCCCGCGCCAAATGGCCCTTCGCCGACCTCTTCGGCTTCACCCCTAAGTCCCAGGGCAAGGGCCATCTCGTGAAACTCGGCGCCACCCGCGACGCCAAGGCCGCGCGCCCCGTCGCCTCCCCGCAGGTCGCCTTCCTCCCGCGGAAATACTCCTCCAAGAATTGCCCGCTCTTCGCCTTCGACAGGGCCAACCGCCCCCTGCCCGTCATCTACGAAAAGCCGCTTGGCAAGGGCCGCGTCGTCTACCAGGCCACCACCCTCCCCGCCGCCCTCTACGCCGCCGAAGGCGGACGCATCGGCGACAAGTGGACCTTCGCCCTCGACCAGAACCTCGCCGAAATCTGCCGCGAACACTACCGCAAGACCTTCGCCAAGGCGATGTACTGGCAGACCGACGCCCCTCCCAAGGTCTACACCACCCTCTACCGCCAGGGTGACGCCACCCTCGTCCATTTCCTCAACGCCACTGGCGCCAATCCCCAGAAGGGCACCGTCATCACCCCCGCCGCCCCCAACCCCGCCTGGCCCGAACTCCAGCAGGACATCACCTTCACCATCCCACGCGACAAGGCCAGGGAAGTCTACGCCGTCTCCCCCGACTTCCAGGGCCGCCAGCCCCTCCAGTTCTCCATCAAGGACGGACTACTCACCGCCACCCTCCCCAAAGCCATGCTCCACGCATACACCATCGTCTGGATCAAGTAGCCCGCCAACAGCGCCCCGCCGGCGGCGGCACCCGACGGCAGCCCCCGCCCATGGGTGCCACGGCGGCCCCGCCGTGGCCCCTCCG